>Ga0325403_1007651_pt1 | contig 10329 bp, 6 predicted proteins | sample PopdelMetagenome_19_FD_205665 | JGI IMG/M metagenome (GOLD analysis project Ga0325403, IMG submission 205665) | Populus deltoides microbial communities from Bellville, Georgia, United States - Xylem-PdKOR-R4 | ecosystem: Host-associated > Plants > Phyllosphere > Stem > Wood/Secondary xylem...
TGGTTAATGGGTAATTGGAGAAACTAGTATCCTGGTTAACGAGACCAGTGCCCTGGTTAATGGGCAAATGAAGAAACAGATGTCTTGGTTAATGAGCAAATGGAGAAACCAATGCCCTGGTTAATGGGTAATTGGAGAAACTAGTGTCATGGTTAATTGGACTAAGTGCTTTGATTAATGAGCTATTGGAGAAACTAATTTCTTAGTTAATGGGATTAGCACTTTGATTAATTGGCAATTGAAGAAGTCAATAATTTGGTAATTGAACAAATATCCGGTTTGGACTAGAAAGGACATTAGTATGTTCTTGGTTTGTGCCAACTGTATTGATTTGTAAAGTTAAGGATAAAATAAAAATTAATTATTTAGTAATTAATAGGGTAAATATATAGAAGAGATAATAGTAAATAATCATTGTGTATAAAGCTGATTGTATTTTGTATTAAATAAATTATCAGGTACCTTGCAGTATTGTGCCGAGTAGTAAATTATGTCTGTAGTTTTGGATTAAGATATTAATGAAGATGTTGATAAATTGGTATAGTTCAAGTATGAGGAAAACTCCACCGGAATTTTAGTAGAGTGTATATTAAATTATTTTAAAAAGATAGATATGCATAATGGTTTTCGAATGGTTGAGGTTGTCATATTAAGAGATTAATAAGTTATTCGGCTGACCAATTGACCGCAACAATAACATGTAATGAAGCAAAGTGTACATGAGTTTGACTGTGCTGATAGGTTAAGGTTTGGGTATTAAATTATCCCTACGGACAAAGTTTAATGGAAAAGAAAAATAATATTAGCATGTCTTTTAAGTATAAAAGTGATGGAAGTTTATGTGATAAATTATAAATAATAGAAATGGACATGAAATAAGTGGAATGAATAATGAATCGAGGAAATTTCTCAATATAATAAGGGTGTTATATGGACTGATTTACTATTATCATAGATATAATAAATGTCAGGGAAAAAAAAAGGTGACTTGAATTACATATGTTGTGAATTAAATTACGATGTGAATTAGATATAATTACGCATTGATTTACGATATGGATTAAAGATGATTGTGAGAGGAAAAGATCATATGATTTATACGTGTTGAGGAAATAAATTGTAGTGTAAATTCCATTTGATATGAAATAATGACATAAATTGAATATATTCATGAAATGGAAAGAGTTATGAAACAAATCTAAGGTGAAAAGAAACACTATATGAAAGTGTTTGAATGGTTCCGATCAATTTTAAAGTTGTGAAGAATAAATCGTATATTGATGTGTTAATCTAGATTAAGGAAAAAGAAAAGGAAAGTTATCATGATATAAGAATGATAATATGATGAATAAGATGTTGGAAATAAAACTTATCAGAGAAAGATGAAGATGTATAACGTGGGAAATTAATGTAAGATCAATGTTCTTAATGAAATATTTTGAAATTGGTTTTGATTATATAATTATTAAACATTAGTAACTAGGATGATGCAAATGTTTATTATGAATTCATTTTAATTTTTTTTATGTCACAAGTAAATTCTTTTGAAAACATCAGCTTTTTAGGGTCACTAAGTTATCTAGTTTTATGCATAAAGAATATATGTATTTTAAGAGAAAGATAAACTTATAAATATTTTATGTGAATATGATTTCAACAAGAGTTGTGATAGACTGTGTTTTTTAATAAAAAAAATTGTTGAAAGGTTGTTGAAACTTTTCTTATAAAAAAACAATTTACTTGTATTTTCTTACATACTCGATCAATGAAAATAAGTATAAACGCATGAGAATGTGCTAGGCGTTACAGCAAGTATAAGGATGAAGTGTTATGTGATGTTGTGTCTATGCATGCTACTCATCTGTTACTAGGGAGACCTTAGCAATTTGAGAGAAAAGCCAAGCATGATGGGTTTAAGAACAGGTATTCATTGGAGAAGGATGGTAGAATTTATACACTTACCCCACTAACACCAAAGCAAGTGTATGAAGATCAAATTCAGTTGAAGAAAAGCTATGAGGAGGAGCACTTAGATTCGGCCAAAATGGAAGAACAAGCCGAACAACATGGTGAGAATGTGAGGATGAGTGAAAATAAAGTAAGCTATAAGTTCAAAACAAAAGGGGATAAAGTTTCAGCCCTTAGGAAATTAGGGGAGGGTCACGGCCAAAAAGAAAAAAAATAGAAGGGAGGCCGAGAGTGGAGAGAAGAAAGAAAATGTGAGAAAAGAAGAGTGTGTAGAAAAAATAGGGAAAATCCTATATTTCATTACAAAATCTAGTGATCTTAAACATGCTTATCTTTCTGAATTGCCTATGATTTTACTTGTGTATAAGTAGACATACTTTTAACTCTAATAATTTGGATTCCTATGTTCCTAATGTTGTTAAAGTTCTTTTACATGAATTTGAAGATGTCTTTGCAGAAGAGATTTCTAGTGGCTTGCTGCCAATTAGGGGAATTGAACATTAAATCGACTTTATTCCAAGAGCATCTATACCAAATAGGTCGGCATATAGGAGCAATCCCGGAGAATTTAAAGAACTCAAACGGTAAGTGGAGGAGTTGATGTCGAAAAGATACATTCGTGAGAGTATGAGTCCTTGTGCAATTCTCGTGCTTCTTGTCCCAAAGAAAGACAAGACTTGGTGAATGTGTGTTGAAAGTTTGTTATTCATACCGATCACTGGTCATTAAAACATTTTCAGGGTCAAGGTAAGCTAAATAAGCAGCATGCCAAGTGGATTGAGTTTATTGAAACTTTTTCATATGTGATTAAGTACAAGCAAGATTAAGAAAATTTTGTTGCAAACGCTTTATCGCGAAGGTATGTTTTTCTTAATACTCTGAATACTGAATTGTTAGGATTTGAGTATATTAAAGAATTGTATCTTGATGATAATGATTTTGGTTCTATATATGATCAGTGCAAAATTTCGACCAAGGATAGGTTTTTTAGGCAATTTTTGTTTAAGGAAAATAAATTGTGAGTACCTAATTATTCTATGCGTGAATTGCTTGTAAGGGAAGCTCATGGGGGTGGTTTAATGAGGAATTTTTGAATTGCTAAGACTATGGATGTTTTACGTGAACACTTTTATTGGCCTCATATGAAAAGAGATGTGCAAAGAATTTGTGATAGGTGCATAACATATATACAAGCTAAGTCTAGAGTAATGCCTCATGGGTTATACACACATTTACAATTAACACCAATAAAAATAAAATACGCAATTGAACAACCCTAATTGTTCTAACGAAGGCTCTGATACCACTGTTGGATTTCCAAATATCATACACGTAGCGGAAACTATGAAATAAATTTATTTTATATGAAATATAGGTTAGTAGTTGTTTCTATTTTATATTATTTTAAATGTTTATATCATATAGTTGATTAAATATATGTTTGTGTATGATGCGATTTGAAAAATATAGTTGGTCTTTAATGAGATGTGGTTCGGGATGATTGGATAAGGAATAAGATGTGAGAGTTGATTGTGACTAGGAATATGAGTGTCAATAACTTGGTATGTTTAAAATGTCGGGGCAACTCTCGTGGATTTTTTGGTAAAGACTTATGGAATGTACTTATAAACTCACTAAAGTTGTGAAAAACAAATCTCATGGTTTATAAATGAATTGCAAATAAACGATTAAATCTAGTTTTGAATTTGAGGATGTTACTGTTAGGTTCCTAAATATCAAACACGCAATGAAAATTATGAAACAAAATTATTTAGGAGTTCTTAGGATCCCGTTAGATAGATCTAGAGTTTTTTTTTGGATTTATTACCTAAAGATTTGATCTTCTTTGGCTTTGAATAATTTCTTAAAGGTTAGGTTGTCGCAAATTATAAGTCGTTCAATTGTCTGGCCTCTAACGGTAATCCACACGAACCACTCATGATAAATATCATAAATCCCTATTTAGGAGAGAGGAATTGCAATGCCTAGAGTGCTAGTTCTAATATTATGTTTATATAGTTTTTCTGTTTAATAGACAACTACTCTAAATAAGAGGTGTCATAACTCATTTTTGGGTTATTCCTTAAAATTTACCATTTTCCTTTTAAAATAAAAAATAAATAATAAATAATAATAGCAAGAAGACTGACAATTTGGAAAAAATAAGTTGAGGAGGATTTTAAACATATAAAAAAATCAAACTAGAGTTTTGGATGGAAATAAGAGCTTAATCATACCTCATTGTACCCAAGACTGGAGAGACAATATGGATTCAAGATCAAATTAAATGATTATTGGATAAATCTGCATAAAAATTAAGCTCATAGACATAATTAAATGTTTAATAGGCCAATCTTGCAATTTAGCTATGAAAATCAACTAAAACACATAAATGATACAAGAGATATAGTTATGGGCAAAATTATCCAAACAAAAGGGGGAGAAATCCCACCCTTATAAGGGTTGTTTCTAGGAGCACACCATACGAAAGAGAAAGAAAAAGGAGGAGTGAACTTTATTTTTCTTGAAATTAAAGGTTCTCTAAAGGGCTTTTAAGGATCAAATTAGAGGTTTTGAGCATAGGAAATAATTAAATAAGGCTCTGGAAGTGAAGGATTTTAAAGAGATTAAAGGGTGCAAAAAGAAAGTGAAGAGAACATGGTTCTCTGTTGAGTTTCCATCTTAATTTTTCATCTTTTGGAGTATGAAATCCTTCTAGAATGGTTGATTAGAGTGGTGTTGTGTTTATTATGCTAGGGTGAATATTAGTGTTATTTAATTTTGAGTTTTGATGAATTGTTGTTTAAATTGATGTTATTGTGTTATAATTATGTTTATGGAGGTGTAAAATGGATGGGTGATGAGTTAATTTCAAAGAATTGAAGAGAAAACATACCTCTTTATGATATGGAATATTCAATTAGGGATTACAATGGGATTTTGAATTAAATTGATTTAATTTTTTATAGAATTTATGTAGAATTATCTTAGTTTGAGTATGTAATGATTGAGTAATGGATTAATTGCAAGAAATTGAAAAGAAATCCATGCCTCCTCTAGAGAGGAAGTTTCAGCATTAGTATGTGTAAGGGTTTGGGCTTGTTTGATTTAATTGCCATGAAATTTGAGTAGAATTGTGTTTATTAACATGAAAAATGAATGGGCCAAGTGGTAATTATGGAATATTTAAATAAAATTTTATGTTATCCTTATAGGTAATAATCGGCCATAATACGGAGGGAGAGATTGAATTGGTTGATTGAAATAGACATGAAATTTGTGCTAAATTATGGCATGTAATGGAATTAAAGAATGAATATTAATTTAAATTGTTAGATAAAAAAAGAAAAGGCCATGATCCTTGAAAGGGAGGATTTCAGCCTAAACTAATAGTTTGCAAATGGACTGTGTTGAAACAGTTGTTATGAAAAATGGATTATTTGTGTTCTATAAATAATTTTCATGGTATTTAAATCTAATTTTGAATCATGGCATGGTATATAAATGGCTATGTGGTTAATTTGTTTATGAATGAAGGAAATTTGTACCCTGTAATGAAGGAAATTTGGTTGGACCAAGGAAATTAATTTAAAAACTTTTAGTTGCAATTAATAATTAATTATGTGTGATGATAACACTAATGATTTTAAAAGAGAGCTAACTACATGAAAAATCAAAATGAAAATTATGTGTGATGATAACACTAATGATTTTAAAACAGAGCTACTAATTCTCTAGCTCAAGTCGAACGGTTTATTCAATTGCTTAAACTAGTAGACCTGTTTACACAAAAAAAAATTATGAATTTTATAAAAAAAAATTTTAAAATATATTTTATGTATCAAAATATATATTTTTATCCAACTTGTGATTAAAAATTCGATTACAATTAAAATATTTAAAATCTACTATTCACATAAAATTTTATCTTTGTTTTTCAGTGTAAATTGATCTACTAGTTTAAATGATAATTATGAAACAATTGATCTATTTATTATAAAATTTGATTATATATCTTAGTTGTGAATTACAACATTAATATCAATTGTAATTTTATTATGGTTCACAATTATAATATTTAATTAAATATAATATTTCTAAACTACAATATTAATTAAATATTACTTTTCTGAATTATTAAATCCTTGAAACATACTGTTTTACCAAAAATTTTGCTCCGACGTTAATTTATTATGTATGCTGGAGTCCAAATTTTTCCCTGAAAAATCTATGATCCCTTATTACTAAAAAAAAATTAATGTGGACCCCATATCTCACTCACACGCAAGAAAAAACCTTAACTACTAACAACTTTCTATACTACTACAACTACTCAAGTCACTTTCACTGATAATACACATAAAAGATCCCCTCTTTCTCTAGAATCAAGATCTTGCCTTTCTTAAGCAATGCAATTATCATTTCATTTCATTTCAAAATGAGATCTTCATCGAAACTAACCTTCTTTTTGTTGATAACAATCTGGGTTTTCTCTAAAACCTGTAAATGCAGCGTCTTTACTTTCAAGATGCACCACAGATTCTCTGATTCATTCAAGAATTGGTCAGGTTTGACCAGAAACTGGCCCGAGAAAGGAAGCTTTGAGTACTATGCAGCATTGGCTCATCGTGATCAGATGTTAAGGGGGCGTAGACTCTCTGATGCTGATGCATCTTTAGCCTTTTCTGATGGGAATTCAACCTTTAGAATCAGCTCCTTGGGATTGTATGTTCTTTCAACTTTTTGCGTTTTATTGTCAGTTACTGTCAATTTATTTTTGTTTGTTTTTGTGATTCTTCAATTGGGTTTTAAGAAACGGGTTCTTGTTTCAGTGATTCTTTAAGTGGGTTTTGAAAAAATTATTGTTTTAGTGATTCTTGAATTGGGTTTAATTTTCCAATCCTTTTGTGGGTGAATGTGTAGCTTGCATTACACAACAGTGGAATTGGGGACACCAGGAGTGAAGTTTATGGTGGCACTTGACACAGGAAGTGATTTGTTCTGGGTGCCTTGTGATTGCAGCAGATGTGCACCTACTCATGGAGCTAGTTATGCTTCTGTATGTATCTCTTCTCAGTTCTTACTTTTATTTGGTAAATGTGATTTTTTATGGAATGTGGCTTTGTTGATTCATCTTGTTTGGCTTTATCTTGTCCCTCGTTGTAGAGTTTTGTAAGTCTTTGTTATCTCTTATTAATTGGATACTAAAGTGGAGACTAGAGGTTATTTGCATTTAATCTGTTTGACAATGCTGAGGTTATTAGACAGCTAAAGGAGCACTTGGTGGTATGATGAACAGTGGCCTATGAATCTAGATGAATGCATTTTTACTGCTTCTATATCAAATGCTATTAGCTGCTCATGGTTGATTTTCTACCATGTGTGACTTATTCTAGCAGGATTTTGAGCTTAGTATATACAACCCAAGAGAGTCATCAACAAGCAAAAAGGTCACCTGCAACAATGATATGTGTGCACAGCGTAATCGCTGCCTTGGAACATTCAGCAGCTGCCCTTACATAGTTTCTTATGTCTCTGCTCAAACGTCTACTTCTGGGATTTTGGTAAAGGATGTTCTGCACTTGACGACAGAAGATGGTGGACGAGAATTTGTTGAAGCGTATGTCACATTTGGGTGAGTTAGTTTGTCTTCTAATAACAATTTTAACACCTTGCCTCGGGATAGCAATGTTCTCTCATCATGCTTTGGGTATAGGTTGAGATGAATATGCAATATGAAATTTGCAGTTGTGGCCAGGTTCAAAGTGGTTCATTTCTAGACATTGCTGCTCCCAATGGTTTATTTGGGCTGGGGATGGAGAAGATTTCTGTTCCTAGTGTCTTATCTAGGGAGGGATTAATAGCAGATTCTTTCTCCATGTGCTTTGGACATGATGGAATTGGAAGAATCAGTTTCGGGGACAAGGGTAGTCCTGACCAGGAAGAGACCCCATTTAATGTTAACCCAGCACAGTAAGTGGTAATTTGTCCTTTACTTGATGCTAATAGTCTAACATAATTGTCTTGATGGAAGGATAGTTTTTCCCTGACCTGTGTCTGGAACTGTTATGCAGCCCAACCTATAATGTTACTGTGACTCAAGCTCGAGTAGGAACCATGTTAATTGATGTAGAGTTCACAGCTCTTTTTGATTCTGGGACTTCTTTTACATACATGGTCGACCCAGCCTATTCAAGGGTCTCGGAGAAAGTAAGTGCTTCAGAGGATGAAGATTGATTTTGCTAGTCTATCTGAATTACCAAATCCAGTACTGAAATTTAGTTCTTATGCTCCTTTACAGTTTCATTCACTGGCACGAGATAAGTGGCGTCCACCTGATCCCAGGATTCCTTTTGAATATTGTTATGATATGAGGTTAGGCATTATAATATAGTGAAATAAAGGAGACATAAAGCCTTATCCATCATCACCTGCCTAGTCTCTATCCCCTCCGTAACTGTATCCTTTTTCTTGATGATGGGCAGTCCTGATGCAAATGCAAGTTTAGTACCCAGTATGAGTTTAACAATGAAAGGAGGAAGGCATTTTACTGTCTATGATCCAATAATTGTGATCTCCACTCAGGTAATGTTTTACTCTATATCCCTTTACCATGATCTGTGTTGTTTACTGTGATACTAATAGCAAATAATTTTCCTTTCAAATAATTGCAGAACGAAATTGTATATTGCTTGGCCATTGTCAAGAGCACAGAACTCAATATAATCGGGCGTAAGCATTGCATTTTTATGTGTTTATAAATAAGAAAATGAACGCGTGTTTCAGTATTAAATCAAATTAATGCTGCACTTGGAATCTAACTGATTTATAACAGGCACAAGTTTGAACTCTTTGTGTGTAGCAGTCCATGGTTAAGGAAAATTATGATTTTCAATCAAGGAGAAATTCTAATTTGTTTTGTTTCTCCTTTTCCTAATCAATATACTAGGAAATTCAACTTCTATTTTTGAAAATAAAAGAATGATATGTTCTTAAATGAATTATATGAATTCTTGATCCTTGTGCAGAAAACTTCATGACTGGTTACCGTGTTGTATTTGATAGAGAAAAACTTGTCTTGGGATGGAAGAAGTTTGATTGTAAGTGTTACTTTCATATATGTTCTGACTGTTAATACATATATAAAATGGCATCACTGAATGGGGAAACTTCTTGCTCTAATGCAGGCTATGATGTGGAGGATTATAACAATTTCCCACTGCAACCACATGCTTCCATGGTGCCTCCTGCAGTTGCTGCTGGACTAGGTAGCAACTCTAGCACAGGCTCAGCAAAAGAGGCCTGTAATAAATCTCTAAGTTCAGTTGCATCTACATATTGCTATAGCCATACTTCTGTTTTCACTAGCTTGATATCAGTCTTCCTTATATGTCTCTTATTATAATCACTGCTCTGTTCATTTATCAGGCCAGTTGTATGATCATTCTTTAGGGTAGCTCTAGATCCTTTAGGTTACAACACCTCTGTATCATATTGATAGAATATCACCACCCCTTTTTGATAATGAGATTATATAATGCTGCTTTATATAACTTCCTATTGCCCATTCATTCTCTTATTCTAATCACCTTTAATTGACCAAGAATATATGGTCCTACTTTAGAATTTCTTATTGAAAAGGAACAGCTTCCTATTGTATCGTGTCGAGTTGCTGTACAGAAAACGTGTGCATAGGATGCCTTTCCCCGGTTACCTGCCTGGATAAATAAAAAAGGACTATATTGGTTGTAGCTATATTTTGGCTTACAAAAGTCTTCAAAATGAAGCAAAGCTTTTGGACTTTTTGATGAAGACATCAGCTTATACAAAGCTCAATTTTAAAATCAGCAGCCTTAAGTCTTGCCGCTGTTTTAGGGTTTAATGACTTGGAATCCTGTTACCAGAAGCCATTTCGATGACCATAAGATATATATATATATATATATATATATATATATATATATATATATATATATATGGAGAGAGAGAGAGAGAGAGAGAGAGAGAGAGAGAGAGAGACACTAAAGGGTGGGGGGGAATAATCATCCAGTGTTTTTTTTTTTATTGAATTTTGGTTATGTTGTTTTTGTTAATTTTATTTTTTAATATTGAGATAATTGAGAATTTAACTTTATAATTTATTTATTTTTATTTTCTTTTTATGGAGTTAATTTGGTTTGCGGATTTGTCAGGGTAATCTAAATGACTTTGATTTATGGGTTTGGTGGGATTTTTTTTTAATTGAACTTGATTTTTTTTATCATCTATTTTTTTCTCGTATAGTTAAAAAAAAATTAGTCTATGAAAAGGGTCATGTTATTAAATTTTATAAAATATATGGACTTGTTCACAAGTTTGACT
>Ga0325403_1007653_pt1 | contig 10328 bp, 5 predicted proteins | sample PopdelMetagenome_19_FD_205665 | JGI IMG/M metagenome (GOLD analysis project Ga0325403, IMG submission 205665) | Populus deltoides microbial communities from Bellville, Georgia, United States - Xylem-PdKOR-R4 | ecosystem: Host-associated > Plants > Phyllosphere > Stem > Wood/Secondary xylem...
CGCGCGCCGCGAAGCTCGACGTCGTGCTCTCCGTGCGGACCCAGTCGTGGCCGCCGGCCCGGAACGGGCCCAGCTGCTTCCAGAACGGCGGCGGGGGACCCACCGGCTCGTCGGGGCCGTGCACCGAGCGGCCCGGGGTCGAGGCGTAGAGGGCGTAGTACTCACCGGGCACCGCCTCGGGCCCGTCGGTCGCCGCGACCAGCGCCGACAGCGCCTCGGGGCGGTAGAGGTAGTCGTCCTCGCTGAACCAGACGACGTCGTCGTCGGCCCAGTCGGAGCCCGTCGCCAGCGTCAGCGCGGTCCAGTACGAGCCGCGCATCTTCGCGTCGTTCAGCTGCACCACGCGGCCGTGCGCGTCCATGAGGCGGCGCAGCTCGGAGGGCACCTCCCCGTCGTTGACGAAGACGACCTCGGCCTCGACGCCCTCGAGCGCGCGGAGGAAGCTGACCAGGCACAGCAGCTTGCTGTAGCCCGCCGGCCGGCCCTTCTCGTTCTCGCCGCCCCACGAGCGGTACACCACTTTCAACGCCACGCGCAGTCCCTCCTCGTGCCTGTGGGTGCACGTCTGCGTGCGTTCCGAAGGTACCCGTCCTGCACCCGGGGGGCTGACTCGTGAGCCCCCGGCGTCACCCGCGCGGACCCTCGGCAGGAGGGACGGCGCGGTCTCCGGCGGTAGATTCCGGCGCGATGAGCCAGAACCCGGAGGCCCCCGCGAGCACCTCCGCCCCCAGCGCAGCGGCACCCCCCGAGGTGACCGTCCTGGTCCCCGCGCGCAACGAGGAGGGGTCCCTGGAGCGCTGCCTGGCCTCGGTCCTCGCCCAGGAGGGCGTGGAGTTCGAGGTCGTGGTGGTCGACAACGGCTCCACCGACGCGACCCCGCAGCTCCTGCGCCGCCTGGCGGCGGCCGACCCGCGCCTGGTGGTGGTCGACCAGCCCCGGCCGTCCATCCCCGCCAGCCTCAACGCCGGCCTCGCCCGCGCCCGCGGGCGCTACCTGGTCCGGGTCGACGCGCACTCGACCATCAGCGAGGGCTACCTGCGCCACGCCGTGCAGCGCCTCCAGGAGGGCCGCTGGGTCGCCGTCGGCGGACGCAAGAAGGCCGTGGGCCGCAGCGCCGCGGGGCAGGCCGTCGCCGCCGTCCTCAACTCCAAGCTCGCCGTGGGCGGCTCCACCTACCACTGGGGCACCACCGAGCAGGTGGTCGACCACATCCCGTTCGGCTGCTACCCCACGGCCCTCGTCCGCGAGCTCGGCGGCTGGGACGACGGCGTCGCCAACAACGAGGACTTCGAGTTCGACCAGCGGCTGCGGCGCCACGGCGACATCCTCTTCGACCCGGTGCTGGCCATCGACTGGGACTCCCGCGAGTCCGTCGGGGCGCTCTACCGGCAGTACCGCCGCTACGGCACCGGCAAGCCGGGCGTGGCGCTGCGCCACCCCTCCAGCCTGAAGCTGCGCCACCTCGCGCCGCCGGCCCTGGTGGCCTACCTCGCCGCGGCGGCGCTCCTGGCCACCCGCCGGCCGGGTCTGGCCGCCGCCGCCGTGGCCCCGTACGCCGCGGGCGTCCTCGCGGTCGGCTCCCGGATCAGCCGCGACGCCCCCGCCGGGGCCGACCGCGGCCAGGTGCCCCTGGCCCTGGCCGCCATGCAGGTCGGCTGGGGCGTCGGCTTCTGGCGCGGCGTCTGGTCCCTGCTCGGCCGCCGCGCCTCCCGGAGCGCCGCGTGAGCGCCGCGGCGCCCGCCCGCCGGACGGCTCCGGAGCAGGTGCACCTGCACCCGGTCGAGGAGCGCCGGCCCACCCGCACCGACCTGCGCATCGTCACCGCGTTCACGGTGCTGCTGGTCCTCACCAACCGCATCGGCGTCCCCGCCGGTGACACCGCCATCTCCGTCGGCATCCCCCTGGCGTACGCCTTCGCCGGCGTGATGGTCCTGCGCGGCGTGCTGCGCCCCGACCGGCTGCGCACCGAGCTCTACCTCGTGGCGCTCGCCGCGACGCTGGCCACCACCGCGTGGCTGGCGGTCTCCGGGCGCCCCTTCTCGCTGACGTCGTACCTGCTGCTGGTCGTCATCTACCTCCCCTGGGTCCTCGCCACCGGCGGGCGCGCCGGGCGCGACGTGGTGCACACGGCCGGGCGCGCGTTCGTCAACACGCTGGTCGCCCTGTCGGCGCTGGGCGTCTTCCAGTTCCTGGGACAGCTCACCGGGGCCTGGAGCTTCCGGGACTACCTGTCGACCTGGGTGCCGACCACCTGGATCGTCCCGTTCTACAACTTCGACAACCCCCTCGCTTACGACTCGCCGGTCCGCAAGGCCAACGCCTTCGTGCTGCTCGAGCCGTCGTTCCTGTCGCAGTACGCGGCGCTGGCCGTGCTGATCGGCCTCGTCCTGCACGTGCGCGCCTGGAAGCAGGTCGTGCTGCTCGCCGGCCTCGCCTCGGCGGTGTCCGGGACCGGCGTCGTCCTCCTCGCCGTCGGCGGGCTGATGGTGCTGCTCCGCGCCCCGCAGCTCGTGCGCCCGAGCCACCTGCTGGCCGGCGCCGTCGGCATCGTGCTGGTGCTGCTATCACCGGTGGCCGAGCTGCTGCTGAGCCGTCGCGGCGAGCTGGCCGAACCGGGGTCGAGCGGCTACGCGCGCTTCGTGTCCCCCTACCAGGAGGTCCTCAAGGGCCTCGCCGACGACACCTCCCGCTCGCTGGTGGGCGGGGGAGCCGGCATGACCGAGCGCCTGCTCGCCTCGAACCGCTACGGCGGCGGCGACGACGTCCTCTACGGCGTCCTGCCGAAGCTGTTCTTCGAGTACGGGGTGGTCGCCGGCGGCCTGGTCATCCTGTTCCTGGTGCTGGCGATGCTCGACCGCGCCCCCTGGCCCGTGGTGCCCGGAGCGCTGCTGGTGATGGTCTTCGTGCTCTCGGGGGCGCTGCTGCAGCCCCAGACGGCGTACCTGGTGTGGCTGCTGTGCAGCATCGGCGGCGGCGACGTGGTGCGGCGGACCGTGCTGCGGCGCCAGCAGCCTCCGCGCCCCGCTCCCGACGCCGACCCGGCGGCCGCACCCGCCGCCTGAGGGGCCCAGCCCGGCTCCCACCCGCAGCCCCCGTCCCGCCGCCTCCGACCGGCCGGGACGGGGGCTGCGGCGCGTGCCGCTCGGGGGGAGCCGTCGCCCCTCGCCCTCCTCTCGTCGCCGGGTGACCGCGGTCACCTCGCGGACCGACCGCGGTCACGTGGCGAGGGTGCTCTGTGGGCGGATGGCACGTCGACTGACCGCGGTCACTCGGCGAAGGTGCGCCCTGGGCCGATGGCGCGCGGACTGACCTCGGTCACGTGGCGAGGGTGCTCTGTGGGCGGACGGCGCGTCGACTGACCGCGGTCACGTGGCGAGGGTGCTCTGTGGGCGGATGGCGCGCGGACTGACCGCGGTCACGTGGCGCGGAGGCTCCCGGGGTGCTCCCGGGTCAGGCCTCGGCGCGGTGCTGGGCGCCGGCGCCGCGCTTCTCGAGGCGCATCAGCCGCAGCACCACGAACCACTGGATCGGCGTGACGACGCACTGGGCCAGGGACAGCCCGAGCGCCGCGCCGTAGGCGCCGCCCAGGTGCAGGCCGAGGAGGCTGAACCCGATCAGTGCCGGGCCGAGGACGACGTTGGTCCAGAAGGTCTGCTTGGCGAAGCCCAGGGCGATCAGCAGGGTGCTGGCCCCGAAGCCGGCGCCGATGGCCACCAGGCCCACCAGCGAGGCCCCGAGCACGGAGCGGGCGCCGTCCCAGGAGTCGCTGAAGGCGAGCTCGCCCCAGCTGTCGGGCACCGACAGCACGACGAGGCCGTAGGTGAGCTGCACCACGACCATCACCGCCGACAGGCCGACTCCCACGAGCAGCGCCTTGCGGCCCCGCAGACCGCGGCGGGCGATCTCCGGCATGGCGAAGGCGCCGAGGGCGTACCCGACGAGGTTGAGGGGGCCGAGGACCACCTGGGCGGCGCGCAGCGAGCCCACGATGACGGCGGACCCGATGCCGGCGATGAGCAGGATGGCGAGCTGGTTCGCGCCGAGCACGGACAGGAAGCTCGCCAGGTAGTACTTCACGAGGTCGCGCTGCTGCCTCATCCAGGGCAGCGCCGAGCGCAGCCGCGGTCCACCGCCGAAGAGCCGGCCGCCCACGACGCCGGAGAGCAGGGCCATCAGGCCCCAGGCGAGCAGCAGGGTGCTGGCGGTGGCGTGCCCGGAGGCCCAGATGGCGAGGACGGCGGCCAGCTGGCCCGCGGCCCAGATCGCGTCGATGGTGACCGCGCGCTGCGGCTGGCCCTCGGCGATGAAGGCCAGGCGCCACAGGTCCTGCAGCAGCAGGCCCGGCATGAGCAGGCCGATGACGATGAGGGAGGGGCCCGAGCCGTCGGTGGTGAACAGGCCGACGACGGCGGTCACCAGACCCGCTGCGGCGCCGAGCAGGATGCCGGCGCCGGTGCTCGCGCGGGCCGCCTCGTGGAAGCGGTCGTCGCCCTCGCCGGTGTAGCGCACGACCAGGGGCTGGTTGATGAGCGCCCGGCTGCCGCCGACGACCAGCGAGTACACCGCGAAGGCCACCGCGAAGACGCCGAAGCCCTCCTTCGACAGCGCGTTGGCCACCAGCACGTTCAGCGCCATGTTGGTGAGGCTGACCAGCACCTGGTCGCCCGTGGTCCAGCCCGCGCGGCCCAGGAGCTTCACGACCTGCTCGCGCCGCGTGGGGGGCACCGCGATCGGCGGGGTGGATGCGCTGCTCACTGGCAGGACGGTACCGCCGGCACCCGTGGCACCGCCGCCGCGCGACGAGGACGCCCCCGACCGGATGCGTCCGGTCGGGGGCGTCGCGCGAACGGCCCGCGGGGGCCGTCAGCTGCTCAGAAGAGCTTCCGGTACATGTCCGCCGACTTCGGCATCTTGCCCTGGTAGAGCATGAACTTGCCGCCGCCCATGTCGCAGTTGAACTGGACGTCGTAGAGGATCTGCCCCGGTCCGGACCCGGCGTTCTTCGCGAAGAACTCGTGCATGCCCTGGATGAAGCCGGGCGAGTCGGCGTTGTCGGAGATCCCCGACCACTCGTTCACCGACAGCGGCAGCCCGACGCTCCTCGCGAAGTCGGAGTGCGCCTGCAGGCCCTTGGGGGCGCCGTAGCCGTCCTTGGCGCCGAGGGCGCCGCGGAAGTCCTCGACGGAGTTCGCGGTGGGGTACTGGTTGTAGTAGTCGACGCCCATGACGTCGACGTACTGCTTGCCCGGGAACGACTCGGTCCAGTTGAAGCCCGAGCTCACCGACTCGCGGTTCACCGAGAAGACCAGCTTGGACTTGGGGAAGATCTCCTGCTGCAGCGCGCGGTAGCGCTTCCAGCTCGCGACGAAGGCGTCCTTGTTGCCCTTGTTGACGCTCCAGTCGTACCAGTTGCCGTTCATCTCGTGCGCGAAGCGGATGTACACCGTGCCGGGCTTGTCGCCCCACAGCGTCTTCATCTTCGCCAGCGAGGTGCGCCAGCGGGCGTCGTACGCGCCGGTGGACGCCGCCTGCCAGCTCTCGCCGCCGCCGATGGCGCCGACGGCGATGTCCACGTTGCCGCGCCAGGAGCCGAACTCCTGACCGGGCTGCAGGGCCCAGGCCTCGACCATCGCGGTGTTGTTGTCCGACCAGGTGCCCACGATGCCGAGCTCGCTGCCGCGCCAGGTCGCGAAGCTGCCGTCGGCGACGCCGGTGCCGGAGGCGCCGGAGAACCAGGTGCCCGCCGGGGGAGCGGCGATGGCGCTGCCCCCCGTGCCGCCCGGACCGGCCGAGCCGGCGGGGGAGGACGACGGGGCTGCCGACGAGGCACCGGACGACGGTCGCTGGCTGCTGCTGGCCGACGGGCTGGCGGTGCTGACCGACGGGCTGGCCGACGGGCTGGCGGACGCGCTCGCCGAGGGGCTCGCGGCGCGCATCGCGGCGAGCACCCCGGCGGGCTCGGCGCCGGAGGCGATCTGGGCGGCGGCGTCCGCCGCGCCCGGGGAGACCGCGCGCTCGCCACCGACCACGAGGACCCCCTGGACGTCGGACGAGGCCGCGTGCAGCGCGTCGGCGACCGACCCGGGCAGCGCGGTGGCCTCGGTCAGCAGGACCGGGCGGTGGTAGGTGCCGCCGACGAGGGCGTCGGCGAAGCTCGCGCCGTTGGCGATGACCACCGGACCGCCAGCGGCCTCGGCGCGCACGGAGGCGGCGAGCTGGGCGTCCTCCTGGCCGGGGTCGGAGGCGGAGGCGCTCGGGGACGACGAGGCGCTGGCGGAGGCCCCGTCGGGTGCGGGGGCCGGGCCGGTCTGGGCGGTCACCCGCTCACCGTCCTGGTCCGCGGTGGGCTGCTCGGAGGGCTGCTGGGAGGACTCGTCGGTCGGCTCGTCGGAGGACGGCTCGGGCTCCTCGGACGGCTCGGTGGTGGCGACGGCCGCCGCTGCGGTCCGCTCGCCGCCGGTGACCGCGAGCTGCATGAGCTTGGCGGACGTCTCGAAGCGGTCCGCGCCCACGACGTCCTCGACCTCGAGGTCCTGCGGGAGGCCACCCGCCTCGGCGGCGCTCGCCGCGGGCCCCCCGACGGCGGTCACGGTGCTGCCGGGCTCGGTGCAGGCCGCGAGGGCGGCGCGGGTGGCCAGCGGCATCTGGGACCCGGCGGTGAACAGCAGCGGCCGGTGGGCGCCGACGACGCCGGCGGCGGCGGCGCCGTCCGGGAAGTCCTTGCCGGTCACGAGCACGGCGTCGCACTCCTCGCCGGGGCCCGCCGTGCGCACCTGGCGGGCCACGACGGCGGCGGTGGCGTAGCGGTCGTCACCGGCGAGGCGCACCGGAGCGCCGCCGGCCGCGACGACCGCGGCGTCGACCCCGCTGGCCAGGGCCCTGGTGCCGCCCAGGACGTACACCACCCCGCCCTCGTCGAGGTGGTCGCGCAGCTCGGCGGCGACGCGCTCGTCCAGACCGTCGCGGTGGCTGAGCAGCAGCGGCCCGCCGACGGCGTCGGCCAGGGCCGAGCCGGCCAGGGCGTCGGCGAAGTCGTCGGCGCTGGCGAGCACCGCGGCCGGCATGCCGGCGGGGAAGCGGTCGCGGGAGACGGCCACGGAGGTGGCGACGCGGTCGTCACCGGTGACGCGCCGCACGCTGGTCTGCGCGCTGGCCAGGTCGAGCTGCTCCGCCGAGAGGGCGGGGACGCCGCTGCCGGCCTGCGCGGTCCGGGCGTCCGGAGCCTGCGGCGCGGAGGGCTCACCGGGGTGCAGGGCGACCGCGGTGACGACGGCGGTGGCCACCACCGCGGAGACGGTCGTCGTCCACGCGACCGGACGGCGGCGCCGCCGGGGCCGGGGGGACGGGTCAGCGGCGCGGTGGCTGCTGGCGCGGTGCGACGACATGCGGTGCTCCAAGGATCGGTGGCAGGGAGCGGCCCCGCGGGGCCGTTCGGGGCCCGTCGTCCGAGCTGCCCGGTCTCGTTCCCGGCGTCGGTGCGGCGTGCCCAGCACTTGCGCTCGCGCACCGTCCGTCACCCGTGTGGAGCAGCCGGACGCGGTCGCGCACCGCCATCGTGGGGTTGCAGAGGGTGGTGGCGGGCGAAAACGGCCGAACGCGCTCGAAGATGGTCGAAACGCGCGGCGCGCCTGCGCCGTCGGAGCCGCCGGACGGTGTAGTGGGCGCGCCCCGCGGACCGCCGGTGCGGCAGCCTGGTCACCGACACCCCGGACGGGGGCGCCTCGAGCGCCCCCGCGCGGACCGCCCCGTCCGAGGAGGACCCCTGCGCACCACCGTCGTCGCCAAGTTCCTGCCGTGGCCGCCCAACAGCGGTGACAAGCGGCGGACCCTCGGCGTGTGCCGGGCCCTGCTGGAGCGCGGGCCCGTCACCGTCGTCGCCTACAGCGGCGCGGACGAGGACGCCGAGGGCCTGCGCGCCCAGGGCTTCGAGGTCGTCACCGGCCCGCTGCGCAGGACCCCGCGCGACCTGCTCACCGGGCTCGCCCGCAGCCTGTCGCTGAGCTCGGCGCGGTTCTACGACGGCGCGCTGGAGCGGCGCGCGAGGGCGCTGCCGGCCCCCGACCTCCTCGTGGTCGAGCACGTGCAGCTCCTCCCGATGGCCGCGCACCTGCCCGCGACCACCCGGGTCCTGGACATGCACAACGTCGAGTCGCTCCTCGCCGAGCGCGTCGCCGCCACCACCGGCGGCCTCAAGAAGCTGGTCTGGGGGGCCGAGGCCCGCGCCCTGCGCCGCGTCGAGGCGGGGGCGCGCGCCGACGTCGTCGCCGTCACGAGCACCGTCGACGCCGCCGCGCTCGCGAGGGTGGCCCGGCACGAGCGGGTGGTGGTGGTGCCCAACGCCTGGGACGAGCCCGCGCCCCTGCCGCCCGCCCCCGACCCGGTGGTCAGCTACGTGGCCCTCATGAGCTGGACGCCCAACGTCGAGGCCGCGCTCTGGTTCGCCCGCCGGGTCTGGCCGCTGGTGCTCGAGCAGGTGCCGCAGGCCCGGCTGCAGCTGGTCGGCCGCAACCCGACCCCCGCCGTCACCGCGCTCGCGGGCCCGTCGGTGGTGGTCACGGGCACGGTCGAAGACCTGGAGCCCTGGTACGCCTCGACGCGGGTGGCCGTCGCCCCGCTGCTGGCCGGCGGTGGTTCCCGCCTGAAGATCCTGGAGGCGCTCGCGGCCGCGCGGCCCCTGGTGGCCACGACGGTCGGCGCGGAGGGCCTGGAGGACCTGGTCGGTCGGGGGGTCGTCGTGGCCGACGAGCCCGCGGCCTTCGCCGCCGAGGTGGTGGCGCTGCTGCGCGACGCCGACCGCGCCGCCGAGCTGGGCCGGGCCGGGGCCGACGCCGTGGGCGCCGACCACAGCTGGCGCGCCGCGGTGGCCCCGCTCACCGCCGCCGTCGACGCGCTGCGCCGCTGACCGACGGCCAGCCGCCCGCCGGACGATCTTGCGGATAGGTGCTGGCTGCCGACAGCGGTAGGGTCGGGCCACCGACCTCCGCCCCGCGCGTGCACCCCAGCGACGGGCTCCTCCCAGGCGAGGGACAGCCGGCTACCAGGCTGCGATCACCGTCGGTGATCATCCTCATGGCGAGACCGGCCCCCCGCGTGGGCACGTCGGGTGGCCTTCGGGGCTCTGTTCACCCCTGCGGGCCAACGTCCGTGGGTCGCCACCTGACGCTGGGTCACGGTGGGTCCATGTCGCAGTCGATGGGTAGGAGAGGCATGTCCGAGCTGGACTCCAGGGCCGACGAGCCGGCCGGCCGTTCGGTGGTGCTGTCCGCGCTGCGCCGGTCGTGGGTGGCCATCGCCGCCGCGGCCATCGTCGTCGGGGTGCTCGCGTACGAGCTCAGCCTGCTGACGCCCGACCGCTACGAGGCCGACTCCACCGTGGTGCTCGCCAGCACCGCGGTCTACAACCCCCTCGGCGAGGCCCAGGGCGGGGGAGACCCCGAGCGCTTCCTCGCCACGCAGGTGTCCATCGCGGGCTCCGCCGCGGTCCTCGGCGAGGCGGCCGCCGCCGTCGGCGGGGGCACCACCGCCGCCGAGCTCGCCGAGGACGTGACCTTCACCCCCAGCACCGCCAGCGACGCCTTCACGGTGACGGCTGCCGCGCAGACGCCCGACGCCGCCGCCGCCCGCGCCAACGCCGTCGTGGCCGCCTACGCCGCGCAGGTGCAGGCCGACGTCACCGAGAAGACCGAGGCGGCGCTGGCTGCGAACACCGCGGCCACCCAGGCGGCGGCAGCAGCCGCTGTCGCCGGCGCTGCGGCGACGGACCTCGACGCAGCGGCCGCTGCCCGGGCCGCCACCTCCGAGGGCGCCCTGCAGGCGGGCCAGATCACCGCCCGCTCCGTCGCCTACGGCGACAACGTCGTCGAGGCGTCCACCGCGACCGCCCCGACCGAGCGCACCGAGCCGCTGCCGGTCCGCAACGGGCTGATCGGCGCCGTGCTCGCCGCCCTCATCGCCGCCGCCGTCGCCGTCTGGCGCCGCGGGCGCAGCCGCGAGGACGTCGAGGGCCTGGTCCGCGGCTCCGGCGTGCCGCTGATCGGCGTCGTGCCCGTCGGCCAGCGCCGCGACCAGCCCGTGGGTGAGGCGCTCGCCCCGCTCGTGTCGCTGCGCTACCTCTCCTCCGGCCGCAAGAACGGCCCGGTGCTCGTCACCGGCCTGCAGTCCGGCGACGCCACCGGTGAGGTGGCGCTCTCCCTCGCGGCGGCAGCGGCCCGCGACGGGCGCTCGGTGCTCGTGCTGGCCCTGGCCGAGGACGAGACCGGCGTCATCACCCGCAGCGGCCTGCCGGTCGCGCCCCCGGTGCTCCGCGCCGGTTCCGCGAGCCGCGAGTC
>Ga0325403_1007655_pt1 | contig 10326 bp, 6 predicted proteins | sample PopdelMetagenome_19_FD_205665 | JGI IMG/M metagenome (GOLD analysis project Ga0325403, IMG submission 205665) | Populus deltoides microbial communities from Bellville, Georgia, United States - Xylem-PdKOR-R4 | ecosystem: Host-associated > Plants > Phyllosphere > Stem > Wood/Secondary xylem...
TGCAGCTGACTCAATTGAGCAACCGACCTACCATACAACAAAAATCAAATGTTATATATCCTGCAGCCATTAGAGAGAGACGCATGGACATCATTTTAACATTTGGGATTTTCTTGGTTTGACTGTGTTTCATTGGCATTAGTCTTCCCTTAATATCCTTCTTCCTTTGATGAAGTTTTCATTTGATAAAGGATTTGCGTTCTCTGTTCCGAGTTGAATGATAAGACATACTATGTGAATTGCCGGGCGATGCCGCCGGTTGTTATATAAACGGTATAAGCATTCGGTTGAGTATAACCTGAGGTAATCGAAGAAGAAGATAGGCAGACAGAATTGAACAAAATGAAAAAAGAATACCTAAAGCATGGAGGTTAAACAATGCAACCACATGCTTTATGTTATATATCCTTCAGCCATTAGAGAGAGACGCATGGACATTATTTAAACATTTGGGATTTTCTTGGTCTGACTGTGTTTCATTGGCTGTTATGGTAAGTAACCCACTATTGTCTCAAGTCACCATCATACCCTTTGTACCAAACCATTGCTGAAGCATTTTTGGTTTATTAGACTTGATCTTTGCCTCAATCAAATATTTTGAGAGTGAACAGAGAGAGATTGGCTGTTTTGGTCATAGCTGCCACATCTATAATGTGCAAGTATTACAGTATGAGCGCTTCGGCCTCGTATGTTGATACATTTCTATTGGACAACGCCAATAAAACATGTACATCAACTTCAGTGAACAAAATTGACTTGACCAAGAACCCACGTTTGTGCGAATTCCTGTGTAGGTTACGCGGCTGTGCTGCCTCTCTAAAGATCAAATATCAAACCATCCCTTGTAGTTCGCAGAGACTGTGCAATGAATGGTAGAATGCCCACTTGTTCCAAGCCTCTGTGGAGCTTAGAGCTCAGAAAGCTCATCCATTGGCTAGCAATCATCATGCTCCTGTGTATCATCTCTATCAGCCATCATAGGCAAAGAGGGCTGTAACTCTGGTTGGGGGAATAGCAGCTTCAGACGAAAGGCATCAACTCCATTCACGTAATAGTGAAAGAGTCGTTTTGCTCTAATAAAACCAAGACGGCCATATAGTGCAAGTGCTCCTTTATTTGTAACTTCTGCTTCCAATGTTACCTTTGAAGAGGAAAGAGAAAAACACAACACAATAAAAGATCAACAACTAGCATTTCATCTTCCCTATAGTAAAGAAAGTGATATACTTTAATACAAAAATATAAAGTTGGGATATGCTAAACATAAGCAAATAGGGGGGAAATGTAGTTATCACGGACCATATTCTTTAATGTGGCATGCTTGTGTTCCAGAGTGGACCCCTTATCACCAGTTAAGGTGGAAAACCAGTCAAATAATCATGCAGTTCATTTAAGCTGTTCTGATATCCTACATTCAAAGTAAATGCAGAAAGTCATAGCAGTTTATTCGGATTCTATATTCTCTCCCACCTTTTCATTCTATGTTCTTTGCCTGATATGAGAAATGAGAGCAAATTCATGCATCAAGGTGAAATAACTAGAAATAGAATTAACGCATCATTAAAAAACACAAGGAATATCAGCAAAGCCAAGGCCTCACAAATTATTGGCTTCTGGGGACAATATTTAAGTTCGTTCAGAACTATGATACTGCAGCAAAGCATGGAGTTGCGTTTACATTGTATGAAACCATATTCCTTTCTCAGCAGTAAATTTCCATTGATCTCGTTTTTTTTTTTCCATGGAATCATTCTTTTAATTTTTTTTCTCACAATTTCAACCTCGAGATAATGAAATGAAAATTTCTGGGACAGTTCAATTTAACCATATCAATATATCAGCTACAAGTCCTAAATTGGTCACGTAGGTGCAATCAGTCAATGCAAGTCAAAATCATCACACATGAAATGTAATATTTTGGACTTCTAGCAGGGAGCATAACCTGGCAGCACATTAACAACATAATTCATTGTTTGCATGGACTACTATCCATGTGCAGGGATACCTCCAAAGGACTGGCTCACTTAACCCTAATAAAGATTAAAGCAAGAGAGATGGAATTGAAATAACACATGCAGCATGAGGTAACTAAGAGGAGAGATGGAATTGAAATAACACATGAAGCATGAAGTGTCTAAGAGACATGGTGTTACTATAGAGTAATGCACAAACACCAAGAAATTTCAGAAGAAAAGGTTTTTGGAGGTGTGAATAAAAGATACGGCATCACCATTTACACACATGCCAAGTTGCCAGTCAAACTCGAGAGGAAAGCTTATTTTTCCCTTTGGTTTGAGATCAAAGAGCACAATGGAGTAGAAAGGAAAACTATTTCTACTCTACTATAATTGGCAGTGAAGGTAACCACTTAAGCAGTTTCATAATTCTCCTTTGTTTCCCATGCTGTTCCAAGCCCCAAACAGAGCTCCAACGTTTGGTGGTAATGCTTAGGAAATGTAGTTATTTCTACTCTCCTATATGCTCATTCGGTACCATGGAAAGTACAAATAAAGCTTTGAGGATAAAAAATCCATACTTCCTTTGTGATATAGTTGTATGAATAATGCTACATTTAGATGAGTACAAACCAAAAGGTACACCAACTAAAACTTGACAAACCTCTTCGCATCCAGATTCCATCATCACTTGAATAGATCTGGTAACAAGTTCAGTAGCTGCAGTATGGAGAGAATTTCACTGGAAATTACAACGTACCCACACACAATACAATTAACAAGAAAAACACGATATATCAACACAAAGCCTAGAAACTATCAAAGCCCACATCCAATCCTTTGTAAATGCCATCCCAAGTGTAGGAAAACAAAGAATGGACCTTGAGTTCAAATCAAATGCAGCCAGTTTATACACATAATCATTCCAAACATCCATATTTCTACCATTAATGTTAACAATGCATGTCCAATGTCTTGAAAACCCTCACCCCCTTTCCTTTCTTGTTTCCAATAAATCTATAGTACATTAAAAACCAATCCAAGATTCACATATATAATCCAACACAACCTAAGACTGTGCACAAAATCCCAAAATGAAAAAAAAAGAAGCCATTACCAATGCCTCTTCCTCGATAAGGTTTGATGACAACTAACATAGCAATGTAACCTCTAAAAGTTGAATTCCGATGATCCCCCATCTTACAAACAACAGTCCCTACACATTTGCCTTTGTGAAACGCCTGAAATTGAAAACCCACCAACAAAAACACAGTTACAAGACCCAAAAAAAAAATCCCAACAACATAAAAGAAGAAAAGAATCACACTTACCAAGAAAGAAAGTTGTGGCCAAAGATAAACAAAGTAACGGTAGGTGAAGATGGAGTAAGGCTCACTAAGTTCTTGATCGACAAGATTCATGATTAATGGTAGGTGATGCTCACCACCATAGCTAACGTATTCAATCTCTGATGCATCGAATTCTTCTTTTTTTCTCTCTTTCTTGAACTTCGTCCATTGATGTCCTCCTGTTTCTTGACGACTATAACCGAAGGGTTCTGCTTCTTGTTTGCAAATGTAGCAGCTTCCTTATAAAAAGATTCCCTTCGGCCCTTTCTACTTCTTTAGCTGGACTCCATTGGGTATTGCTTTGTATTGGGCTTACGAGCATTATCCATTTCTGGATTTCGTGCTCGTTTATCAACAGGCCCATAATAATAATAATAATAATAATATTACTAATAATTAATTTTTTTTTATATTCCAGATTTGCATTTCTTCCTAGTAAAAGTTCAAGTTATTATATCTATTAATATTTATTGTATAGAAGAGAAATAGATATATAAAAAAAGAAAAGCAATTCAATTCTATAAAAAATGATAATATTATTTTAAAAAATTCCCTCTTTCATATTTATCTATTATTCTTATATTTTTTACGTGGTAAATATTATGATTATAAATTCAACATCATATAATTTCTTATTTAAGACTCAAAATAAATTTAGTCTCAGATAATAAAACTGGTTTGAAATAAATTAATATTGAAACCAGCAAAATAAATATATAAACTAACCAAAGCAATTAGATAAAATCACATGAATATGCTGCACCAAAAAAAGGCACTATTAGTTCCACCAAGCAAGACCTGCTATTGATTTTTATAATAATTCAGTTTAATCTTTACACTATAAATTTGGAATGAGATTTAAAAATCAATTACAAAAATTAAAATCTTATAAATATATGAATTCAAATATGAAAGAATTGCTTAAATTTTGATAAAAAATAATTATTTTTTAAAAAAAAACTTTAAAAATTAGAAAATAATGTTTTTTTAAAGAAAAATTTGTAAAAAATAGAATATAGAAAAGAAGAACACAAAAATGGTTGCTAGAGGTAAATTTAAGAAGTTATAGCTTTTTGGGTCAGATTCAACCAAGGTGAGAATTGGTAGGGAGAGGAGTTGTTTTGCGATTTCGTATGAAAATTTCAAGTGATTTAGGAGTAGACGAAAGCTACTAACAAAGAAAAACAAGATAACTTGATGTTATAGGAGTTGTTTATATCGGTTTTATAGGTCATGAGGGATGGAAAGGAGTTATAGATCGCATGTATTGCCTATAACGTGTTTTTTAGGATAGTTGTGAAATATAGGAAATTATAGACGAAAAAATGTGTATGTTTTCGTAAAGTGGTTTTAAACCATCCTAAAAAAAAATAGAGAGAGAGAAGAAGAAGAAGAAGAAAGACAAAAATTAGAGTAAATGGCCTTGGGAGGTCATATTTAGGAGGGTTGTCATGTTTATGGCGGTAGGATTAAATATCTTGCGGTAGGATTAACTATCTTGAGAAAGAAAAGGGAGATGATGATAATTGGAGATCCATTTAATCCATTGATGAAAAACTAGGTAGATTCAGTAAAACTTTCATGTATAAGGTTGCCCAAAATTCTGTTATTCATTTATTTTAAAATTAGTTAGAAGTCTGGTAGTGAAATCTGTCTTGTTACAAACAACTTGTTTACTCAATGGTATTTTGCTCATATATAGAGTTCTATAACTCCAATTGAGGCAAGGTCAATGCTAAATGTTAGCTAACTCATTCCTTGCAATGTTTATACAAAACATTACAACAATTTCTACCATCTTCTATGTCTAACTATGGTATTAATTATGATAACTAAACTGTCCTGTTACGAATAGCTTGACCTCTTAATGGTATTTTGCTCATATATAGAGTTCTATAACTCCAATTGAAGCAAGACCAGTGCCAAAATGTTAGCTAACTCATTCCTCTGCAACGTTTATATAAAACATTACAGCAATTTCTATCATCTTTTATGTCTAATGATGGTATTAATTTTGATAATCAAATTGTCCTGTTATGAACAGTTTGACCTCTTAATGATATTTTGTCCATATCTAGAGTTATATAACTCCAATTGAGACAAGACCAGTGCCAAATTTTATCTAACTTAATTCTCTACAACTTTTATATAAAAAGTTACAGCAATTATCAACTTCTATGTCTAACAATAGTTTTAATTCTGACAACCAAACTGTCCTCTTACAAACAACTTGACCTCTTAATGGTATTTTGCCCATATATAGAGTTCTATAACTCCAATTGAGGCAAGAATAGTGCCAAATGTTACCTAACTCATTTCCTCTACAACGTTTATATAAAACGTTACTACAATTTCTATCATCTTCTATGTCTAACAATAGTTTTAATTCTGATAACCAAACTGTCCTGTTATGAACAATTTGACCTCTTAATGATATTTTGCCCATATATAGAGTTATATAACTCCAATTGAGGCAAGACCAATGCCAAATGTTAGCTAACTCATTCCTCTACAACTTTTATATAAAACGTTACAGCAATTTCTATCATCTTCTATGTCTAACGATGATTTTAATTTTGATAACCAAAATATCCTGTTACGAATAGTATGACCTTTTAATGGTATGTTGCCCATATATAGAGTTCTATATAACTCCAATTGAGACAAGACTAGTGCTAAATGTTAGCTAATTCATTCCTTTATACTTTTATATAAAACGTTACAATAATTTCTATCATCTTCTATGTCAAATGTGTGTTGGGATTTCCATTACCAAACTACCCAAACTTGAATTCATGGATTGAGACACTAATCAAACATTTCCTATGCATCTTTTTAACATCATAGGATTCCATTACGCATAAACTCTATTAGGAACCAGCAATTAAAGTTCATTCCTTATCGAGACATCAAATCTTTCTTCTTCTTCTTATTCTTCTTCTTCTTATTTTTTATTTTCATGATAACATGATTCACACAACTTAAATCACCAACATAAAGCATAAAAGTGCAAATCAAGAGATATGAAAAGAAGTTAAAAATAATTTAACTTAGTGCACATTTCATCAATCCTTATCATTGAACATAGAACATCATTATATTAGTATAATACCATTGAAGACTCCCCCTCCCCTCATATTTGTTTTCTTTTGGACGAATGGTGGGGGTTTCCTAACAACTCCCACATTCATCAATACTAGTTAAAAGATATTATGTTCCTAGACTATTTATGCTCGAGAGTATGTATTTGCATTGATTTTTCATTTACCCTAATTTAATTCAAGAATCCTAAATCACTTCATTTAGGGCTTTCTTCTCATACAACCTAACACCTCATATAACAAGTTCGAAGGGTAAAGGGTTACTCTTACCTCCCAAATTTGGAAGAATTTTGAGGGAGTACTTGGGTGATTTTCTCGTCCTCCCTTGCGGTTTTTCTTCTTCTTCTTTTTTTGTTTCATCCGGTTCTCTCTCTTTGTCAATATTAATAAGCAAATCATTTTAATTTTTTTTTATCTACTATGCTAATACATAATTATTTATAAATTAATCAATAATATCATAATAAAAGGCTTATGTTTCTTGAAAACAATGAAATAATTAAAAATCACTTATTTTAATTAATTGATTGAAAGAAATGTTTTTATATATAAAAAAAAGAAATATAATATAGAGGTCATACAAGCCTTCAAAGATAATATACGACGTACATGTATAATACAAATTAATAAATTCTAAGTAGTAAAACTTAATGCTCGTTTAAGGATAAGAGTTTGTTTTGTGTTTTGTTGTGAGATTAACCATATCAAATTATTTAATAATAAATAATTGTGTTGTGTTATGAGTAAAATCAATAAATTATTTGGTGTTCTGTTGTCTTGTTGTTCGAATTAAAATTATTATTAAGAATATAAATTAAATTAAATATTAATTTCTTTAGAAAACATAGAAATACCATGACCTTGGCTTTTTAGAGAATACTGTGTCATGGGACTTATGTCAAAGAACCATCTCAACTGATGATCAAGCGGTCACGAGTTTGAATATCACCATCCCTATTTATTTGATAAAAAAATCAAGCACAAGGTAATGTGGGTCTGTGCAAGTTTCAAGCCCAAAGAGTTTTCACTTGAGAGGGTGTGTTAGAAAATAATATAAATCATATCTAGGACCTCACCTAATAGTTTAAACTTATGCCTCTGTTTTTTTGAAGGGCATATGTAATACAATTGCTTTAGGCGCATAATCCTTGTCTATCTAGTAACCTATAATCAGAGAGTAAATCTTTGATACTGTTACATTTATATTGTAGATGACTAAATGACCCATTTTTTGCTTGCTAATTCCAGATCTCAAACTGCATTGCTAGGCTTATTTCAAAACCATTATGCCTCTGTTTTTTTGAAGGGCATATGTAATAGAAACAGAACCTCAAATGACACAAAAAGCACACCACATTAAAAAATAAAATTATTTTAATACATTTTTATTTATAAAAATCACTAAAACATCACACATTGTAATGTTCTAAGGATATTCAAATAGATCCAAAGGCTAAAATCATAGTCTTTAAATATATTCCCCCTTTGTTCTTTAATATTTTGTGATGAACCCTCAAATTTCGTGATACACACTGCCTCGTGGAAATTTCAATGGATGGCATTAGATTCTTCATCTATGATTGGACGTTTACCAGATAATCTTAATTTATTCTCATCGCATCCATAACCATATTTTTATAACATCACATCGTATAAGGCCATCAGTTATAACACCACCTCGTATCAGAGCTGCGGTCTGGTCTGATAGATTATCTACTGTTTTTTTCCCCTCTAATTTCTTAATGCCAAGAAAAATATTCAGAACATTTTGAGCATGATGATTCAAAAGGTCTCATATATGTGTTCTATTTGGTTCGAGATTTAACTAAATTATTTAATCTGTTATAACCCATTTTATGTTATTCCCCAAATTCACTTCTTTTTCTTCCAAAATAAAAATAAAAAATAAAATAAAGATTGGCGATGCAAAGAAAGCAGGCTGAGGAGGATCTCAAACTTATGAAAAAATCAATTTGCAATTTTGAATGAAATTCAAAGCCTAATTGTACCCCATTATATCCAAGACTAACGAAACAATGTAGATTATAGGTCAAATTAAATGATTATTGGACGAATCTGCATAGAAATTAAGTCTAGGGGCATAATTAAACTTTTAATAGGCCAATCTGATTTAATCATGGGACAAATTAAAGTTTAATTATGTTTGAGAATTAATTTGAGTCCAATTAAAATTTTTACAAACACTAACCTCAAATCTTGTAAACCATGAATCGATATAAGGTTTCAAATCAGGAGGTTTGGAAACCTGACCCCATTGAAACAATGGAATCTCCATCGACGATTTAAATGCTAATGTTATTACTCGGGTGGCCTCAATGTTTGTGAACCTGAAAATCAATAAAATTAATGAAATATTAATTAGTTGTCCACAAATTACGTTAAAAGAAGAAAAAAAAACTGAAATCAAAACAAACTTACATTGAAAGGTCGTCCTTCCAATATGCCTCATACTTGCGGGAGAATTGATCCCATTGTGAAGGGACATCGCCTCTATATTGTGGAATCGCGCTGGAAGAGGCAGCGTCGTGAGTCACCGCAGGTTCCTCTTCTTGGTCGGCACCAAATGACAGGTCATCATCGCTGCTAGAAGAACTAACTGCGACCATGTGCTCATGACGTGTAGTTGATTTTGTTCTACGCATCTACATAAATTTGATGAATAATTACATAATCAATTTTTTTTTTAAAAAAAAAAATCGGCAACACCTCCCCTATACTGGAGACTACCCAAATTGTTCAAACCTGCAAATATTAACAAGATATATGCCACAAACCAGTTGATTTTATTTTATTTCTACCAAAAATTTTGGATTATTCAATTTCATCTCATTTTCAACATGATAATATAATATTTCTAATCATAAAATAAAGAAAAAAAATCCTACATATAAGCTAATTAACATATATACAAATTTAATAGTAAAATATAGAAAAAAAATTATTTCTATATATTTAACTAACATTTATACAAATTGAACAATAACAATTAAAATTCAACAAAACAATCAAACACTCTATTATGCAATATATACAATAAAATTGAGATAAAAAAATTAAATTTAATCATATATATTCAATTAACATTTATATAGAAAAATAAAAAATAACAATTAAAATTCAATAAAAAAATCCATCATTATTGCAATTAAAACAATAAAATAGGCAACAATTTTTTTTAAAAAAATATAGACTTTAGGAATGAAAAATGCTTACCTTAATAATGTGTTTATTTTTAGACTTTATCAACATACAATACAAAAAAAAATACAAAAATATATTGTTAATAAAACGAAGAAAAAGAAAAAATATAGAAAATCATTATGTAAATTGAATCATAATACATACCTTTTAAACTTTGAAGATGAAGATAGAACTAGAGATTGAGAGGAAAAAAACAGAGAGATTTGGGATTGAAAAAACGTTGAAGACGAAAGAGAGAGAAAAATGAACTGAAGGGGCTCTCGCTGTGATTTATATTACGAACTCACCGATGGACTCACTGACGGATTCACTGATGTAATATTAAATAATATTATTTTTAATTAATTTGTTGGTGATTTCCTCGGTAAATTCACACAATTTTTAATTTCACTCTAAAATTTTCAAAAAAATCCTCTAGAATTTTCACAACCCGTTGGTAATTCCCTCGCTAATGTAAAATAGTACACACAATTAGAGATGCATTAATTACACGTGCTTTGAAATTCGTAATCTGTCGATAATTCCATCGGTAAAGTGTAATTGATTTAGAGAACTTTAATTGACATCACCGATGTTGCTACCCAATTTTTGACCCGTGTTTTTGATAAATTTACAGAAAAAACCAAAAAATAGCAAAAAAACAATGAAAACCCCAAAAAAATGCATTTTTGATATATTTGCATCGTTTTTAGCATTTTC
>Ga0325403_1007656_pt1 | contig 10326 bp, 2 predicted proteins | sample PopdelMetagenome_19_FD_205665 | JGI IMG/M metagenome (GOLD analysis project Ga0325403, IMG submission 205665) | Populus deltoides microbial communities from Bellville, Georgia, United States - Xylem-PdKOR-R4 | ecosystem: Host-associated > Plants > Phyllosphere > Stem > Wood/Secondary xylem...
TAGAACAGTCAAAACTCATATTTTCCATACAAATATATAAAAGAACAACGTGGAAAAATAGTCATGATTATAAGATGAAAAGCAATGACAGTGAATTATAAAAGTTAAGAAATATAAGAATTAGGTGGGTTGATCCAAGTTAACTCGAGTCACCCTAATTTATTTATTTTTTTTATAAACATGTAGAAATGACATGACTTTGAAAAAAAACAAGTTAAAAAGAAGAAAATAAAAAGGTTAACGAGTTTTGACTAGGTTTTCTCATGGCTAATTAGGTTGCGGGACAATCCATTTGTTTTTATAGGATCATACCATGTCATTTCTCTGCCTATTTTTATGGAAACCGACCCAACTTATAACCTAAATCACCCAGGTCATGGTTCAAACTGTTGGTTCGGGTCAGGTTTTAGAAGAATGATTTATTGGGTTATCCTCATCTCATTACCTTACTGTGTTTGTTAGGAAAACCATGACTAGGTTTTTCCATGACTACTTGGATTGTGGGACAATTCGTTTTTTTGACAGGATCATACCATGTTAATTCTCTGTCTATTTTTATGGAAACCGACCCAACTGAGGCCCTAAATCACCCAGGTCCTTGTTCAAACTATTAGTTCGGGTCAGGTTTTAAAAGAGTGATTTGTTGGGTTATTCTTATCTCATTACCTTACCACATGTTGGGAAAGTTAATGCAGGTCAACATCTTTTTTTTCCACTTCTTTTTATCATATATTATTTTTTCATTTTGATCCTTATTTTTTTTTATTTCTTTAGCGCTTTTATAGAAGTTTTATTGGTTTTTAATATAATTATTCAATTCAAATTTATGGTTCATTATTTTTTACAATTTCATCCTGATTCTTTGGATTATTTTTATCCTTTTGTTATGATTATTATTCTTTTCAATTTAACCTTCAAATTGAAAATTTATTGTTTTCCTCTAGTTTTTTTTTAACCCTCATTCTTTTAATTGCTACTTTTTATTTTAAGGGGAGCGTTTGTTTTTCGGAAAGTGGTTTCGGGAAACCACTTTCCAAACTTTCCTGTGTTTGTTTGCCATTCTGAAAGTTGATCAACAAAAAACTCTTTCCAGTCAAAGAAAAATTTGGCTTGGTTTCTAGAAAAGTGTTTTTCTTTTATTTTGGGCGGAAAACACTTTCCGGAAGTTGTGAAAAATTTAGAAATGTCATATTATTTGCCGATTATATCAAATTTGGTCCTCAAACTTTTGATTGCTATATATATATATTTTTTTTGAATATTTGTTTTTCAATTTCATCCCTTAGAATTTAATTTTTATATTAACTTTGGTCCTCATTTTTATTTTGCTTTTCCCTTATTATTTTTTTAATTAAAATTTTTTATTTATCAAATTTGGTCATTATTCTTTTGATTGTTACTTATTTTATTTGAAATAATTTATGAAATGTTAATTATTATTATTTTAATTTCTTCATCTTTTAATTTTTTAATTTTTATTTAATGTATATTATTTTGATTATTATTTATTTTATTTGAGATAATTTATGAAATTATATTTTTTTCAATTTCATTCTCATTCAACTTTTTAATTTGTAAGATTTGTTCCTCATTATTTTAATAAACTTGAAAAAAATAAAACATTAATAAGTTATTTTTCAGCTCATTTGCCATGACATAACTAAACACTTAAAAATGTTTTCCAACTTCTTTTCCATTACACTACCAAACATTAGAAAATACTTTCCCGGAATTAACTTTCCCGGAATTCACTTTTCAAAAGAAAACTACTTTCCAGCAAACAAACGGGGCCTAAGTCTTTTTGTGTGATTTATTTTTTTATCCAATTTTATCCTTCAACGTTTCATTTATTAGAGATTGTGCTTTGCAGTTTTTCCATGCATTATACTTATGGTCTGATGGCCCAAGTCACAAGTTTGAAAAGTTAACAGGGTTTAACATTCTTTTTTTATATCTTATTTTCTTTTATTTTATTTTCTAGTTTTGTTGTTCGACATTGTTTTTTTTTTAAATTTGCTATGCGGTTTCTTCAAATTTTTTCTATCAAGTTATCCCAACCTTATAACCTAGGAAGTTTGGTAGGTTAACCCAGACCAACTCGCCCTTTAATCTCCAAATTACATGTATGCAATGTTAGCTTAGGTTGACACACACTAGTTTTTTATCTCTTTTTTTTTATCATGTTCCTTTCTTCTATATTCTTTGCGGATATGGTTTTTTTCCTTGGTTATTGTAGTCACTTTTATTTTTTTCTATTTGCTATTGTTGCTTTTTTTTTTCATCTTATTCAAATAAACCAAATTATATGGTTGGTTAGGACTATTACCTTGGTTATTGGATTTTATAAATAAAAAAAGTGCTTGCAGCACCTAAACATTTTATAAAAAAAATAATATGAACTCGCAACGTAATGCAGGGCCTCGTTTAACACCTTGCTATTATGGAAGATAGTTTGTGATGTGTGCTTTTATTTGGATTAGAGGCAATGGCAACTTGGTTCATTTTCATAAAGATAAGTGGATGAATGGTCTTGTTGGTACTTTAGAATTCTATGCAAACTTGTTTATCTTGGGGTAGTAACTTTATATTGAACACCAATATACTTATTTGGTTGATGATCAATAGAACTAGAAATAATATAAGATCAAGAACTTGATTATAGCGTGTATGAGATTGTGGTAGATGTTGATTTTCAAAGTGTTTTTTGCTCAGAAAAACATCAAAATAATATATTTTTTATTTTTTAAAAAAATTATTTTTGACATAAACACATCAAAATTATCAAAAAACACATAAAAATAATTTAAAGATAAAATAATTCAGAAATTTCCAAAATTATGGTCCAACTACAATCTCAAACACTACACGAGTGATTTATTGCAGGAAACTGCTATATTATTTTGCTTTTAAAAGATTTGACCATGATTGATATATTGTTACGGGTTATCTACTAATGAATAAAATTCTCTTCCAATTACTAAGCTACTATACAGTTATAAATAAAAGTTTGAGAAATGTATTTGATCTTTTATTTTAGGTTGGAAGGTCCACAAAAAAGAGTCAAAACACATGTGTGTTAGTGGTGTTTTTAATTTCAGTGACTAGTAATCTACATTTTCGAACAACTTAAAATAAGCATCACTTGATGATAAAGGGTTATGAGGTCCCAAAATATCTAAGTAGCTTAGGAATAAGGCTTATGTATTGAATAATCAATTTATCTCTTAGCTCAAACTATCTAATCCATTTTTCTTAGTTAAGGTGTCTAGTAGTTTGATATGAAATGCTTAAATGGTTGGTAAGTGATATATGGTAGTGCTTAAATACTCTTGATATGAAAATACATATGCTAAAAATATTGAGAATGAAGAGATTGTAAATCTTAAGTTTGAAGGATTCATTGACTGCACCATATCCAATAATGTACATTTTTTCCTTTCAAAAACTCTATTGGAAGAGAATCCTATTCTCTTTTAGATAATCTGAAAAATCTTGAAGTATTCACCACCTCAATTCGATTAAAGTATCTTAATATTCTTTTCAATTTATATTTCAACTTCATTTATGAATTATTTGAACCTTTTAAATTATTTAGACTTTCATTAAATACACATGATCATATCCAATATGGTCATCAATGATGAAACATGTATATCTATCTTTGGCAAGAATCGTTCTTGGTTTATATATATTTGTAAATATTGAACTTAACAATTCATTAGATCTTTTAGTTTTTGAATAAAGGGTGTTTTGGTTATTTTACCCAATAAACAAGTTTTATATAGTTTATAATCAAATGGATTAAATACTTTTCTCTATATAACTCAATGATTCTTGTTTCATTAATATGACATAGTCTACAATGCCATAAATAATTTGGATATTGATTATCTAATTTGTTATTGCAATTTATATTGAACATGGACATTTTAAGATCATGTATATACAAAACATTTGTAAAAATGACAGATCCATAATAAACATTATTATTATAGAAAGAACAACATTTGATCTTAATAATAAATTTAAATCCATTCAAAAATAGATACTATATTTCTAGAAAGTGCTATAACAAAATATAAATGATCAAGTTCTAGTATCAACCCACTTGGTAAAGTTAATGCAGCAACCCTTGCTTCTTTACCAACTCATAGGTCCATTTTACCTATATTCAATCACAAAAACACATGAAGTGGAAACTTCAATAAGATTTTTAGCCTTCACGATTGCAAGATAATCTTTGCAGAATCTTTCTTTAGTGTTTTTCTTTTCCATAATAATTATAAATACTCTTATCTTTCTTAATGCCTAAAATATGATTCCATGTTTAGACTATAAGATGGAGTCAACTGTTAACTCATGGTCTATGACAAAGCCTAATTGGCCTAATTTCTAAAATTATCAATCATTCTCAACACATGAGTGTTTATCACGGAACTCTCTATCAATTTACATTAGAACAATTTCTTAAAGGTCTCATACCTTGAAGTCCTACTAGCCACATCAAACAACTTTTTAAGATGCATAATTATTATATGGGCTTTCATATTCCTAAATTATGTTTAAAGTTCAAGTGGCATGCTGACTAACATTACACATGTAGCCTACTAATCATCATTAAGATGACGTTGATATTTAGTCTTAACTTTATCATAAGTGTTGTCATCAAGGATAAATGGAATGTGATTTTCAAGACCATATAACTTTGTTTCTTGTTTCAAAACAATCTCACATTTCGATACCAATCAAGGAAGTTTGGTTCAGACAATTTATTAGCATTAATTATGCTACATATGGATATATTTATTTTTACTCATGGTAATCTATCAATCTATTCATGTAAAGATAACGAGTATTGGTTTCATGCATAAATATTTATAACTAAATTTAGATAAGGTCTTTAATCATAATCTGATTTCCCACTATTTTCCTACAACTTAATAACCCTCACTTAGATCTCCTAGTTGACTAGGATCCCATTTAATTTTCACAACCTTAAGTAACTCAACAAATCAAAATTAATTAAATTAAATAGATAATATAACTTATCAATCACATCTTTATGTGACTCTTAGATCAGTTAGGTGACAACTTTTTGTCTAAACATATTATATATGTTTCACCTAACTATTGCCTCTAATATTATATAATCATAAATAACACATTCAAATCATATATGTTAGTTAAGTAATGCCTAATTTTATAGCATTAAACATATTTGATTAATGATAACCTTGAGTAGCTTAACAAGATATCCATGAATAAAACTCTGGTTTTATGCATAAAAAATCGGAAGGCAATAAATCATATTTTCAACATATACATAATATATAAATGAGAGATTTATTACTTTAATTAAGTCTCATTTAATGGCATTAATGATATATCATACATAAAAACTATATATAAACATACACCATTAACATATCATTCTAATTAGATGATTGTGGACAGATCTAAGATAACTCTCTCAAGCCATAACAAAGAATTAAATGGTTAAAACCTAGGTAGCTGCAACAAATCTTCATAAGTTCTTTGTCAACACCACGGTTGTAGCCTTTTTCTTTGTTCTTTCTTCGTCCTAGTTACAAAATAATATTTCATATTTAAATTTTATAACATTTATATAATTGAATAATAAACCCCGAGTTAAATTTAAGAGGAATTAGATGAGAAATGAATTTTACATCTCTAGAAGAAAAATAGAGAAAATATAAGACATGCATGTCATATTTAATATTATAATCATTCAACCATTAAAAAACACAATCACATTGGTCTTTAAATTTTCATAATCATCCATCATGCATAATAATACATTAATATGCATAAAGAAATACATTTCATGCTTCAATTATAATTATTGACTTTAAATGTAATTTTAAAACAATATTTTTAACACTTATAAATATTAAATCAAATCTAATTTAATAATTTTAAAAACATAATAAATTTTATTTAATAAAATATTTCTTTAAACATAATCTTTAAAATTCAATAAGAAACTTAATCATATTACAATTCTTATTAACAACCTAAACTATTTTAGGATCTATTACATAAAACTTTCTGGTTTCAAAACTTTCTTCATTTAGAAAAATCATTTTTCTTAAATATTTGCTTTTAATTAAATCCTAATCCTATTATGATATTACAAAAATAAAATAAAAAATTAAATTTAATTCAATCCTAATCCTATTAGGAAAATTATTTATATAATTAATTTAATTTAGGTTTTAGTTTTAAAATATAAAATCAATATTTTATATATGGAGGGGCAGAAACATAATTCTATCACATATATCATATTGTAATAAAGAATAAATTACAGGAGTAAATTCATAAATTACACCCTAAAAACCCTATTGTAATAAGTTATAAGGTGTAGGGGCAAATTCATCAATTTTCCCCAAAACCTAACATTTAGCTATGGGGTAAAATTACAATTAGGTCAATAATCAAAGAGATAGGTTCTTTATTATACACGAATGCAATCTACCTACTACTAAAAGTGTGAAGCAAATGACTGAAAATGGAAATAAAATATTCGCCTAAAAAGTGTGAACCCTAGTACTCCACATAAAGATAAAAATATACTTGTTTAGATAAAAATAGACTGATTTCATTTTTATTTTATTTTATTCACACATGTTAGTGAACATGAGTATGACATAAAAGTACTGCAATCTATTACACCAATAAATGGCTCTTCAATTTTGTCATAAGCAAAGTAGAGCAACAGTTCTAATATACAAAAGAAATCTTTGAATCAAATCAACCTTCACAAGCAGAATTAAAGCACATGTCTGTAAGTTGTCTCTATCTTCTTCCTAAACATCAATAGTTGTTGCTGGCAAGGGGACTGCCTATATCAAAGGCTATCATAGTAGCAACAATAATGGTTGTCATTACATCACCAACAATATTTATAGAAGTGCTGAACACCTTTATTTTTATGTACTGGCCAAATCTGAAAAATCCATCCATATCTAGCCGGAACAATACCTTTTTTATGAAAGAAATTAGGAGAGAAAATTAATTTTTGGAATAATTGTTTTGCATATAAAATTAATCCACAATTAATGTTAATAACAATCAAAATATAGAATCAACAACTCTAATTTTCTAACAAAGATTTTGATACCACTGTTAGGTTTCTCAGAATACATTTACATAACAAAAACAATAAATTTAATTTTTTTAGAGTTCTAAGGATCTTTTTAGATAGATCTAGAATTATTTAGGGTTTATATGGAGATTACATCAATATCAAATATTCTTTTTGACTTTGAATAATTGATTTAAGGTTGGGTTATCGTAAATAACAAGTCATCCAAGTATCCAGCATCTAACGGCAATCCACATGAACCATTAATGATAAATATCTTAAACCTTTTTAGGAGAGAGAAATTGATATGCCTCTGAGTACTGATTATTTTCTTTTGTATTTTTTAGGTGTTTTGTGTATTCTTATACTATATAAAAAATAAGAAGCATAACATTCTATTCATAAGAAAACCTAAAAACCCCAATAAATGACAAAATATCAATTTGTCCCTGAATAATATCGCATAAATTATTTTAGGATAATTTTATATATTTATTTAACCATGTCTCTACTTGATTTTTTAGGTTTAGAATTGTAGTTCCCTGTAAAAATCGCATTCTAGTCTTCAATTTCTAAAACTTATTTACAATTAAATCATACTTGATTAATCATCCCAGTATAATTATTGACCAATGATTCTTACGTGTGTAACCTATTAGGTTCGCTAATAAGTTGGTCCAAATATAATTACAATCCTAAATAAAATAGGATTAAATAAATTAAACAAATTAATTTATTTTCAATTCATCGATTGATTTATAATTAAAGATTAAGAAACCGTTTGGGAACGCGGTGCAAACCGTGTTCCTAAAAAATTCAATTTTTTTTGCTAAAATTTAATATGGTTTGTATGTTTTGGATCGTTTTGATGTGCTAATGTCAAAATTGATTTTTTTTAAATGAAAAAAATCACTGACATGCATTTCGGCACAAAAAGTTATTTGGAAAGCAACCGCCACCACACTGCCAAGCATATTCTAAGTATAAAATCTAGCAATGTGTTATGATCCTCTAAATATTAGAAAAGTCATAATTGGTTTGACATAACTTTTCAATGACTAGTTTCTCAGTGTAATTATTATCATTTCATCAATAATATCTTGATTTAAATATTATAGCATGAAATGTGTCTATTCTGTCAAATCATGTTTATTCTCAACACTATAGTAATTAATTTTTTGAATAAGATTTAAAATTCTTTTCAAATCTCATTGCACCTTGCGCAACAATCAATATTATTTGAGAACATATTGAAAAATTTTTCTAATTCACCTAGGGTGATGAATCCATTCTAGATTACTCAAAAACCTTTATATAATTCATGTTATATCCAATATTCACCTGTTTGTTACAATTGATTAGGATAGCGTGTTGTAGGATTAAAGCATAACATTTCTTATACAAGATAACTTAGTAATCTCAAGTCTAAGGATAACTTACAAAATTATCATGTGATCCTTTTCATAAACACAAGTGATCTCTCCATATAGAATTCTTATGTGGTTCAATTCAGTAGACATATTATATGATAAACATCTACATATTATTTTTAGATATTTCTTTGTAAGAACAATTGCTTCATTTAATAAAGGTAAGAACATAATATGTATCAATCACAACGAATCTAATTAACGTGCAGTCTTAATAGAGTATTGATTAAAAACATTTATGAATAATGCTTTGATGAAATATGAATCCTATATATAACAATTTTATAATTTTCTTTGTAAAATATTTTTGTCCCAATAACTTTATCTTTACTTTAGATTCATTAATTAAATATTTGATGAATATTAAAGATAAATAAAGCTTTTATTAAAAAATAAATATGTCTACATAAATAAAGTTAATGAAACGTACAATCAACTAATTAGTTATACAACATATATACAAACATTTATAATCCTTCAGCTATTAAAGCTAAGAAAAGTCTGGTGTTATAGAGAACAAATTGTTATGATTAAAAACATGTGAAGTTTTGCGGACTAGCGTGTTTGGAAGTGTGATTGCGGTAGGTTTTTAAATTGTTTTTCACTCGGAAATGCATCAAAATAATATTTTTTTTATTTTTAAAACATCATTTTTGACATCAACACATCAAAATGATCTGAAAACAGCAAAAAAAATTAAGTTGAAGCAAAGAAAAAAATAAAAAAAATTAAATTTCTTTTTAAAAACACTTTTAAAATGTAAAAACAAACAAGATAAACCATCAGACTTCAGAAAAGATAGTTTTTGAAGTATTATATAGCAAGGGAGCCTCAGGCTGTATCTGTAGGTCATTAACTCCAGTGAGCTATATTTTTAGGCTAAAGATTTTAAAAAGGAAGTGTCTTACTGTCTTATGGTCCTTACCCACATGTTCATTTGAGAAGGTGTTCGTTCTATCATTATTGTCCTTACCCACATGTTCATTTGAGAAGGTGTTCATTCTGTCATTATAGGATAAGAGCGTGTTTGGTAGTGTGGTTGTGGTTGCTTTTCAAATAGCTTTTCATATCGAAATACATGCCAATGATTTTTTTATTTTTTAAAAATCATTTTTGACATCAGCATATCAAAACGATCCAAAAAATACAAATCGTATTTAATTTTAGCAAAAAAAATTTAAAATTTAATGAAATGCAGTTACAAACACAATGTCAAACATACTCTAAGTAAGATTGCTTTGAGAAAAGAGAAAACTACCACTGTAAACAAATATTAAAAAAAAAAATCTTTAATCACCAAGAAATCCAGGTAATGAAAAGGCCATCGTACTAGCATTTCATGCCGTCCTCATCCATGATTACCAGCAGAGATTCAGTGTATTTTTTTAATTTTTTTAATGTAAAATAGTAATATATAGCATTCATTTAAATAGATTATTTTTTAGTTTTTTTTTTTTTTATGGAATAGCTATATATATAAACTACATATACATGTAATTATATATAGTTTATATTTATATGAAATATTTTTTAATTTTTTTATATAAAATATTAAAATTAATTTTTTAAAAAATATTTTAGATTAATTCAAATTAAGCTGAGATTTTTATGAATCAAAATCCGATCCGTTAACTAGGTCATCTCTGGACCGGGTTAAATAAAAAAAAAAAAAAAAAACCCTCCAAACGATTCCCTGGCCTGTCAAACAAACGCCCTCGGTGTCAGAGAAGATTCACAAACATAATTAGGCTCTCGTTTCTGTGGAACCTCCGTAATCAGCTTCTCAGC
>Ga0325403_1007657_pt1 | contig 10326 bp, 6 predicted proteins | sample PopdelMetagenome_19_FD_205665 | JGI IMG/M metagenome (GOLD analysis project Ga0325403, IMG submission 205665) | Populus deltoides microbial communities from Bellville, Georgia, United States - Xylem-PdKOR-R4 | ecosystem: Host-associated > Plants > Phyllosphere > Stem > Wood/Secondary xylem...
AAAGGTATCTTAATATATTAGATACGTTATTATAAAACATGCTTTAGTTAAGGAGTTATTGATACTTCAAGTGCAAAATGATGATATAAAACCTTGATAAAAATGCACTTTTAAGTACTAATCACATGTATTGGAGCTTTCTACAAAGAGTTATATCAGTTTTAATTTTAGTGTTTCCTATATGTATGTTTGCACTTTTTAGAGTAAAAAACGAGTTATTGAAATTTATTGTCTAGGATTCTACCAAATTCATTTATTAGGTCTTATTTATGTTATTTTGGTGTTCTATAAACTTGGAGGAATATTTCTAGTATATAATTATGATTCAGACCATGTATTAGAGTCTTTTGGAAAATTTTGAATTAAAGTCTTTTGACTTGGTTGATTGACATTTATCAAGTTTTATATCTCATTTATGAGTGGTAGACTTATTTCCTTAACTCTATATCTCTAAAATGGTAATTTGATATGTATATATAGAGTGGTGGGTTGTTTACATCTGTATCTTCTCTATTCGAAACCTTAAAGTAGTGAGCGAAAAACATTTTTTTATGTACATGACCTTTGATTTAGGATTCTCATACCATCACATTATCAATATCAATAATATTAGGGTATTGACTTCAACAAAACCTTCAATTTAGTTTTCAAATCGGCTATAGTTTAGATATTTTTTGTTATCTTTGTTTTTCAAAACTGATCTATTGATCAACTAGATGTTCATAATGTGTTTCTTAATGGTTATCTTGACACAGATGTTTACATATAATAACATCCAAATTTTGTTAATCCTTACTTTCTTTCCTATGTATGCAAACTTCACATGTTTGTCTATGAACTTGAACAAGTACTATATACAAAGTTTGATCGGTTTCACCAATTCTTATTGGGTCTCAGCTTTCATGGATATGAAACTAACACTTTCCCATTTATATATAGATCTTTGACTATTTGCATTTATAATGAGGTTTATATTAATAATATCGTTGTCACAGGTAATTATCTTTCTTATGTGATCCATTTGGTTGCTCGTCTCAGAGTAGAATTCTCTATTCAAGACTTAGGCCATCTAAATTACTTTCTTAGTATTAAGGTACAATATGCATTGCATGGGTTTCTATTCTCCTAGTCTCGCCATGCCTCTAATATTATGCATGAGGCTAGCATGTTCCAATATATGTTAGTTTATACGCCAGTAACTATTAGTTCTTATCTTTCTACTACATTGATAGTGATTCTACTTATTTTGACCCTAGTGTGTTTGGTATTGTGGTAGCTTTTATGGTTGTGGTTTAAAAAAAGTTATTTTATAAAAAGTATTTTCGGTTGAGGTTGGTTTGGTATTTATATATATGTTTGGTTAAAACTGTAGTTGAAATTAAGGTAGAACAAAAAAGTAATTTAATATGTTTGGTTAAGAATGCTTTTCAAATTGAGGTTATAAAATAATTTCAAAAAATATATATTTATATTGATGGTTTTTAATTTAAATATTGTAGATTTAATTACTGCTATTACATCAAGAAATAAATAATACTTTATTTAAAATATTTTTTATTGTTCTATTAAACTATCTACAACTCCATCACGTATGAAATACATCCAACAAGGACTACAGTTTTCTTGGTTTCTTAAGCGCGCAAAACATCAGGTAAAATATCATCAGGAATAAAATTGAGATTGCGATCAAATTCTGCAAATACTATGTCATTAGATGATCTCCGTCTAATTTATGTAGTGTCATTGAATAATATTCAACACTAATTTTTTGAATAAAACAAAATTAAAAATAAAAATAAAAATACTTTTTTTATTTTACTGGGCCGGACCCGGTTCAATGCATTTAGCTTTGAATTTGACCGGGTTCGGTCGAAACAGTGGAGGGTGACTCTACTGTTCACATGTACAGTGGAGTCACCCTCCACTGTTCACTCAAGTGAAGAGTGGAGAGTGATGCGCACTCCACAAAAAGCAGCTCAGCGCTGCTTCCTTTTACCCTGCATTACAAACGCAGGTTTCAATGGGTCCCATGAACAGGAAACTGTATTTTTTTCATTACCAAACATGTTGCGCGTGCATTTTAAGCAAAACACAAATACAACCTCTTAAACAAACGGCCCCTTAATATCATTAGGTGGTTAGAACTCTTCGATAATTTACTTTTACATTCATATATTTATTTTGCTATTTTTCAAAACCTATTTTAACCCTATTTTCCAATATATTTTCAAACAAAATTGAAAAAAAAGAGGTTATTTCAATGCAATTAAATCAATTTATGGTCATGTCATTATTTTTAACACTTTATTTTATTTTATTTTGTGCAAAAAAATTAAAAATATAATATAAAAAAAAAGTTGGGAGCAAAATGATGTTTATGAGAAAAAGGAGGCAGGATAATGGAAGATTAAATAATACAATACAAGATCAAATAAAAAAGAAAAATTCAAATACTCAAAATAAAAAAGGACCATCATTTATAAAATAGAGATTAAAAAGATTATAGTTGATTTAAACTACATGGAAATGTGTAATGAAGATATTTGAAGAATCTCCAATAATGAATCTCATTGAAGTCAAGAAGGAAGTAATAGATCTTGCATGGTTAAAGAATTGAGGAAAAATGATCTTTGACAATAAAATTTTCAAGACTTAAGATTTTTATTCAATAAGAAAAAAAATATAAAAGATCTTCCAATATTTTATATTAATTTATTGATATTATTTTTCATTTTAAAAGGGTTCTTGACAATATAAATTAAGACTAAAACAACCAAAAAAATCAAAAAAAAAAGAAAAAAATAAATCCTTTTTGCCCTAGAAAACCAAATCTACAATCCATTTCTCTTTTTTTTTTCTTGCTGGAATTCAACAACACACTACAAACCTATCCTAATAGGCTAATACCACCATACATACCATTGTTACTATCATCCTCACTAATCAACCCACCAATCTCTTCTCTCTATTTGAGGCCCTCTCACCTATGCTAAAAAAGATAACATCACTTGCTGCCAATCAACACCTAGAATCTTTTTTATTGGCGAACACAACCTTCTCTCTCGCCTACCCACTATTATTTATTTTTCTCATCTAAACCATGACAAATACCATCAACAACCACATGACCTCTTACCAGGGGCAGAATCAAGGGGAGGTAAGCAGGGGCCCGGGCCCTTGCAAAGAAAAAATATGATGATTGATTTTCTAGGTTAGTTTTTTATTGCTTAGTAATAGTGTGAGAAAATGTAATATTTAAATAGGTGGGCCCTTCTAATAGTAAATATATTTGTTGTACATTGACTTTAAAACTATCTACATGGAAAGAAAAAATATATAATTATAAACAACTTTTTTAACTTAATGGATTTTGTCGTTCTCTTGCTGCAGCCCTAATATAAAAGGTAAAATACAGAAATAAGAATATAAATTGCAAATAGAAAGATTGAAGCAGAGCGCCACCAATTAATTCTTCTTTCATCAAATAAAACAAAGTAATTGAGCATTGCTAACCCCAAACTTACAATTTATTTTGTCTTGTTTTTGGATGTTTGTTAAGAATTTGATGAAATTTTTTTATAATTCTATTATTTTTGTCTTTTTGCTCGGATCTGCTAGTTTTACCAAATTTGTTATGAATTCACAATTGATATGATAATCAATTATTTCTATTATATGAAAGAACGACAAGCACAATTAAAATAAATATGTAAGAATCATTCTTTATTATTTTTTACTTTATTTCAAAGTTTATCAAACATAAATAATGCTTCGCTTTATCTAATGTTTCTTATATAATTTGTATGTTTATATTTGATATGTATAAAAACCAACAAAATTAAAGTGATAGATATATTATGAAGATGAAATTAACTTCATCGCTTTGACTCAATTTGGTATTGCTCAAAACCTTTTACCTTTTGCAAAGGTCATTATATGTTTGTATTTTTTTTATAACTCATATACAATAAATTAAAAAAATATTATATTTTGTTATATTAATTTTGACCTCCCTTAACAAATAATCCTAGATCTGCCCCTGCCTCTCACCAAATCCATCCAATATAGCCGTATCAAATTAATAACACAAGATACAAATCAAAAATTTATTTTCTACATTTTTTCTAGTAGGTTATGTTGGCTTGTGTAATCCCTGAGTCATCATCTATACATTTGGTTAACTTGCCAGTGTTTGAATTTCAATTGTCACTACTGCCTAGGCCAGTTTCGACCATGTTTCAAGGTAACAACATCTTTTCATTCCCTTTTTATTTAATTTAACATGTTTTGGCATGATTTTCCATAAATATTTGAAGTGTGGGGATTCATATCGTTATATGGCAACCTAGAGGTATAAAGCCAATGTAGATTTATTTTTGAGGTGCGATAAGGTCTGTGATCAATATTCGCGTTCAAGTTAAAAAGAACAAGAATAAATGACTTATCATAAATATACCATTTTGGTCTCGATGTGATGAATATATTTTTTTTATTTACTTGATGCTGTTTTTGACAATGTTATTAAGGTAATGAATGTTTTAAAGGTTGTATTTTAATCATCTTTTTATCTGTTAAGTGATCCAGGATGGTAAGACCTCATTGTCGAGTCTTATCCCTTTGGTGTTGCTTTTTGAATAATAAAATATATTAATATTTGAATTATTTTTCATGTCTTCTTAAAGTTTAATATGGATGTCTTTTTTAAATAATTTATTCTATTATTGATTTGTATTACTTTGGTAGTGTCAATCAACCTAGAAATTTTAAGACTTCAATTATGTCTTTTTTTCTTAAATATTGCATTAAGAATAAATGAGTTAATTCTTTATATAAATTTTGATTGATGTTCGTAATTTATTTGTGTTTTTGCTTTAGGATACTCCTCTTTCATACAACAAATTATTTATATTTTTTAGTTATTTTATTCAAAATTGACCCATGAATTGTAAGGTTATAATTATGTTATTTTTCTTAAATGTCACATCAAGGGGTAAATAGGTCAATTCTATATGTAAATATCCATGATTGATGTGCGAATTTATTTTTATGCTCTGGCTTTTGGATACCTCTCTTCACATGACAAGTGAATTTGGAACAGATCGATATGATCTCACCAAACCCTTTATAAGTGGGTGGCAACTTTCAGACCTATTTTTAATATAACCAAAAAAGATTGGTCAAAGCCCAATCAACCATCATCATCCTTTCAAGTTTAACAATTGTGTTTCAAAAGTGAGGATTGGGCCCTATTATTAGGTCTACATCTCAAATCATTGTCTTAGGTCTTATTAGTCTTTTATCTTAATAATGAATGCATATATACTAGTTTAGGTAAACTCTTAACATGCAAAAGCAATAGATATCTTGTATAATTAAGAAAATATATGAAGAAGCTTACTTATAGGAAGGATGTATATGATGATTGTTATCTTTATTATTACATAACCAACCACTTATCTAAAACCTTTAAAAACTAGTTAAGGTTTTATAATTATCATAAAACTAGGTGACAATTTTTTTTCTTCTTATTTAATTCCTGTCTATCCTATCATCTCGTTAAGATGTCTCCTAGGAAACTATTAATAAGGTTTTTCAGATCATGCATGCACCATCAAATGACTATAATGTTTGTTAGTTTATACATGCTTGCATGTTCATGGTACATGTCATTTTAGATTATCTTTTGTTGTTTCTTTTGATCTCTTACTGCATAGCTTTGATGACCCTTCCTAGGCTAGTAATGTTGGTGATGAAAAGTTCATAGGTACTTATGCTATCTATCCTAGTCATGATATTATCTATTAGAAGTATACTAAGCAAAAAATGATTGTTTGATCTTTTATAGATGTTGAATATAAGATTATTTCTAATCCTATTACTGACCTACAATTTCTCTTCTCTTTATTATCTGAACTTAGTTATCCATTATCTTCTCATCCTATCCTATAGTGTGACAATCTTAGAGCCAATTATGTCATGGCTAATATGGATTTTCATTCATGCATAAAATATGTTGAAATTGATTTTGATTTTATTCATAAAATGGTTTCAAAAGATAAATTATAGGTTCAACTTATTGTCATTGATGGTCACATAGTGGATGTTTTTACCAAACCATTGAGCTTTATCTATTTTGTCATTTTCTATTCGAAGTTTATTGTGTGTTCTTGCTCACAATTAACTTGTAAGGGCATATGTGAGCCCAACTCTAACAATGAGGCTCAAGAGACTTCCTAATCTTAAAATGAGATATATTTTCATGTTTTGTATGTTACCTATTCTAGTTTGAGACATACTTCTTATGCTTATATTTTTCCTATTTGTACTAAGGTTAGCAAGTGTACACGGGCGCGCAGGCGCGCGCGCGCTCTTCACCTTCTTTCCTTTCTCTTCTTCTTTCCATTCACTTGATCTCATAGTTACTAATCCATCAATTTTATTTTTATTGATAACACTAAATTGATTTATGTAATTTTAGGGAAACTATAGAACAAAAACTTGATTCTCATTATTTTTTAATTACTTGTTAAGTTTTTAATTTAAAGGCATTTTTGGTACTTAAGATTTAGAATTTTGCCAATAATATACAAGAAAACTAAATAAAATAAAATTAATCATTATAAATTGAGTGAGAATAACAATCAATGAAGTGAAGCATGATCTGTTTCTAATACGTTACCTACAAAAACCGTAATTAATTCGTTGTTTGATATGATGCTACTAGCTTGAATGTTTCTCTTATTAATTCCATTTTTCAACCTTTAAAGCATGTCAAATTATTCAAATTCCTTTGAGCTTAAGACTATTTTCAAACATATTAATTTATCTTAAGGGGTCCCTTTAGTATGCTAAAAACCTATTGTACTTTCAAGATCGATATAAAATGGCTAAGAATGTGATCCAAATTCCAACAACCACCTTATCTAGCTACAAGAACTCTTAAGGATGAACCAAGTAGTTCTAGGTTTTTCGATCAAAAAACTGTATCCTGCCAACATCCTGATGAAGGTTAGATAAAGATGAACTCAAATGCTTTATTTTCCAAAACCATGAAGGACAAGTAATGGCTAGCACTCATAATTTTATTGAGGTCAAGGATTGGTGATTTTTTAGGGAAGCTAGAGCCTTAATTTGTTTACTTTAACTAACCATCAATTTTAGTTTTTATAACATGTTGTTTAGTGTTGGAAGAAGGATGAGTGTAGTATAAGATTAAAAACAGTAATGCAAAGTCAAAAACTCAAGAACAAAAAGAAGATTGAGAGAAAGGTATGTTTTTATTAAGTGTTTCTCTCTAAACTCTCTTAGTTATTCTCAATCTTTTATACTACTTAATAATGTTGAATTATAAACCTTTTTTTATAGGCATAAAGTCCTAAATAATCAAGAAATTAAACTAATATATGAAAATCCTAATCTGAACAGGAATTGTATTTTTCCTATTGAACTTGTCGACCAATTTATTTAATCCAACCAATCGATCGGTTCCCAACTAGTTTAATCCAATCAATAAATCGGTTCCTCTGTTCTTCAGAAAAATCAGAAAATAAGTTTAATTTTCAACACCCTTTTTTAAACTTGTTTCTTCATAACTTCCAGCATATCTCTCATTTTGATAAAAATATCATTTTTGAGTGGCTTTGTGAAGATATTTGTGACTTGATCTTGTGTCTTCACATACTTAACTTCAACTTCCTTATTTGTAATACAATCTCTTAGGTAATGAAATCTTATGTCAATGTGCTTACTTATATCATGAAAAAAGTGGATTTTTAGCTAAGACAATGGTTGATGAGTTGTCCACATAAATCTCCATAGGCTTCTCTTATGGCATTCACAATTCTTTCAATAATCTTTGCTATATGGAATGACAAACACATGATGTAATAGCTATATATTCAGCTTCATATATTGACAAAGTGATTATAGATTGCTTCTTTGAACTCCATGTGAATGTTGTCTCCCATGTAGAAAACAAAACTTGTAGTGTTCTTTCTATCATCCATATCTCCAGCCCAATCATTATCACTATAACCCACAAGTTCAAAGCTATTAAAATAACCATAGAGCAAGTCAAAATCAATAGTACCTTTGACATATGAAATAATTCGCTTCAAATCTTTAAAGTGCGTCATGGTTGGTGACTCCATAAATTTACTCACAAGTCCTACTCTAAAAAAAATATCCACATGAGTGCATGTCAGATATCTCAAACTCCCAACTAAGATTTGAATGTTATAGAGTTTATCTTCTCTTTTTCATCATTCTTCGACATCTTTACTCCACACTCAACCGTAGTATTTATTCTTGCACAATTCTCTATCTTAAACTTCTTGAGAACTTCCCTTAATTCACAAAGATTCCATTTTCTCCTTGTTTCACCTCAATCTCTAAGTAACAGGACATAAGATCAATATTCATCATCTCAAACTCCTTAATCATTGTTTTCTTGAAGTCTCCAAACATCTTTGAATTATTTCTTATAAAGATCAAGTCATCCACATACAAACATACAATAAAAGTATCACTATTCTCTTTCATCTTTACATAGATAGCATATTCATGGGGGAATTTAACAAATTCATTCTTTAAGAAATATTCATCAATGCGACTATATCAAGCCCTTTTGACATGCTTTGATCTATACAATACTTTATTCAACTTTAATACCTTATTTTTATGTCCCTTCACTTCATATCCCACAGGTTGCTCATTGTAGACCTCTTCTTAAAGAAAACCATTAAGGCTGATTTGACATCTATTTGATAGATTTTCCATCTATGTTAGGTAACAGTGGCAATAATTAATCAAATGGTCTCCAATCAAGCAATCGAAGAAAATATTTCACCATAATCAATCCTATGCTTTTGACTACAGCCTTTTGTCACTAACTCTACTTTGTACCTCTCCACATCTCCTTTAGTATTCTTTTTTTCTTTGTAAATCTACTTGAAATCTATTGGCTTTTTTCTATTTAGTCTAGGAACCAATTTTCATATGTCATTCTTCTCAATTGATGCAATCTCCTTATCCATAACAATTCTCCATTTTGCATCTTTTATTGCTTCTTTAATCATTATAAGATCACATCTAGCAAGATGATAATATAGTGTTACATCATCAATATGATTAGTTACCTCATATAAGTTATCAAGTCTCCTCATCTTTGTTAGTGGACTTAGTGGAATGCCACTACTTGAGCTTCCACTTGAAGAAGATGAAGAAAAAGAATGAGGATAAGGAAGAGAAGTTGAGCTCATTAAGGTTTATAGAGGTGTAACTATAAGTTCTTGATGATCTTCATATATTTCCTCCTCTTCATCAAAAATCAATAAGAAGTTATATTTCTCATCATTATCTACCTTTTAATCATTTGTTCCTTCTTCATTGAACTCAACATCTCTACTAATCACCATATTTCCTTCATGAGGGTTAAAAAGCTTGTATCATTTGGATTTTTATTCATAGCCCACAAAGATCATATTTTAGCTCTAATCATCTAGCTTGGTTTTTACTTGATCATCTACATGCACATAGTCAATGCTTCCAAAAACTTTCAAGTGAGAAACACTTGGCTTTCTTCCACTTCATGCTTTTTATGGAATCATGTCATTCAAGCCTTTAATAGGACACCTACTTAACAAGTAGATATTATAATTTATAACTTTGACCTAAAACTCTCTAGGCATCTTCTTGGTTTTGAGCATGTTTCTTACCATATTGAGGATGTTTTTATTCTCTCTCCACCATGTCATTTTATTGTGGGTATCTAGACACCGTTAGGAGTCTTTTTATACCATGATCTTCACAAAACTTATTAAAATCATTAGAACAAAATTCACCCCTTATCCATCCTAAGTGATTTTTTAAAATAAGAATTTTTCTTTTCAACTAATATCTTAAACTTCTTAAAACAACTAAATACATTAGACTTTTCTTTAAAGAAGTACACCCAAGTTTTTCTACTATAATCATCAATAAAAAATAGAAAATAAAGATTTTTACCAAACAAACATGGTTTAATAGAACCACAAACATTGACATGTATTTCTTTTAGGGGTTGACTTACTATTGATGTGGACTCTTTTGGAAAACTCTTGCAAAATTGCTTTCCCATCAAGCATTCTTCATACAACTGATTTAGATATATAACAGATGGTAGACCCTTCAATATCTCCTTTTATGCCATCATCTTCAAGCTATCAAAGTTTACATAGCCAAATCTCATATGTCAAAGTCAAATCTCATCCTTCACACATGTATTTAGGCATTTAAGCACATCCATCTCTATATTTAGCAAGAACATTCTATTATTTTTCATGGCTA
>Ga0325403_1007660_pt1 | contig 10324 bp, 4 predicted proteins | sample PopdelMetagenome_19_FD_205665 | JGI IMG/M metagenome (GOLD analysis project Ga0325403, IMG submission 205665) | Populus deltoides microbial communities from Bellville, Georgia, United States - Xylem-PdKOR-R4 | ecosystem: Host-associated > Plants > Phyllosphere > Stem > Wood/Secondary xylem...
GATAAAATAGATGATTCGTTCTCCACTTATAATTATAAATAACATGTCATTTACTTGTATTTATTTTAAAGTGTAATTACCAAAAACCATCTTAACTTAAAAGTTTAAGTTATTAGATTTATGTAATTTTATAACACATCCCTTTAAATAAAAACATTTTGAGCTTGAAACTTATACGGGCTCACACTATCTTGCATTTAATTTCTATAAAATAAAATGGGGGCGATGAGATTTGAATCCGTGACCACTTGGTCAATAAGGTTCTAATACCATGTTAAAAAATCATCTCAACTTAATATCTTAAGCTATTGGGTGAGGTATCGAGATATAATTTATATTATTCTCTAATGCACCCCCTTAAGTGAAATGTTTTGGGATTGAAACTTACACAAACCCATACTCTTTTTTGTTTAATTTTTATTAAATAGAATAATGGGGTATTGAGATCCGAACTCGTGATTATTTAATCAACAAGACTTTGATATCATGTTAATGAATCATCTCAACTTAAAAGGTTAATTAAACTATTAGGTTAAGGCTGTAAGATATTTCTTCACAAACTCACGCTATTTTGAGTTTAATTTCTATTAAATAGAATGAAGGTAGTGAGATTTGAATTCGTAACTATTTAATCAACAATACTCTAATATCATATTAAAAAATCATTTTAATTTAAAAATTTTAATTATTAGACAAACAAAATATAAATTATATAATTCTCCTTTTACTATAGAGTAGGCATGCGTGACCTTGATGGGAATAGCCAATGATCTAGTTGTTTCCTATTTAAATAATATTACTTAATCTTAAGATTACCAAACTAACCTTGTTTCTTTTTATTAGATAGAAAAACTAACCTCGTTCTTTATTCTTTGTTTTTGAATTCAGATATGGACTCCAATGAAGCAATCTTAGGTCGTGAATAATATTTTTTTTCCTATGTTTTCCTATGATTAATATTTATTTATTGTTATTTCCTCTTTTATTTGGTAAAGATAGAATCCTACTTAATATTATACATGTTACCAAATATCATCTTATATTTATTTTTTTCATTTTAAAAAATAGCAAAATCATTTAATCGGCTGGGACAGGGTTTAATCATTTAAAAAATAGCAAAATCAGTTACCAAGGGGTGTAGCGTGATGGCAAAGGGTTTGAGATCTGCACAGCAAGTCTCGAGTTCGAGTCAGGGCGTGCACCTCTTGTAAGAGTCTGGGACAGCTGGGGTTTTACTCCCTCACCTGAGCCTACAAAATACACTTTCCAGGAGAGTGAGATTTTCTCGAATAAAAAAAAAAGGCTATGCCTATGCTTATCAGAGACCTAGCTAACGAGTAAGGCCACCTTAAATTCAGTGGTAAACCGTCTTTAATTCCTGGGTTTAACGACGCCACAAACCTAATAGCTACACACCATAATTGCAAAGGCTGAACACAAGAATGTCCACGTCGAACCTGATAGAAGGTGTTGAGCGAACAATAAAGGCTTCGCAGTCAAGAAAATTCAGTCGATATTGCACTGCTCCTTGGGTTAAGTTGAGGAATTTAGATTTGACCTGTGAAGTGGCTCGGTTATTTGATCACCGCCCTGATATGCCTGTGGTTGTCAACTATTGACTTTTACTTTTTCTTTGGATAAACGACAATTATGTTATTTTGTCAATTATAATATACATGCTTGGTTTAACATTAATTGGTTCATTTCGTAATTCAATTTGCTGCTTCTTTTATTTTAACATTAACTACTCAATTTTCGTAGGGATTTCAGGTGTTTGGCAGTGTCTTTACTATCATTTTTATATGTTTTTTAAAAGTATTTTTAGCTTGAATATTTTTACTCTTTTTTAATGATTTAGATATGTTGATATTAAAAATAAAAAAATTTAAATATAATTATTTTAATACTTTTTCAAACGAAAAGTTATTTTGAAAAATACAGTGCACCACAATCTCAAACACTTCAACTATTAACTATTAACTTTGTTTATACATTCAAAAATCTTAAATCAATTGAAAGTACCCACTTTGAAAATTTACGAAATGAAAGATTGAAAATTAAACATATATTCCAATTGAAGTTCACAATAAAAAAAATTAGAAAACGTCAACAAAATATTTCTTCGACGAGTAAACACCATTGTGTCAGCCATTTACATTGCCAATAGAGTTACCGATGAAAACACATCGTCGATAAAAGTTTTGTTAAGGATATGCTATTTGGCAGCGTTTCTATTGGCGTTACAAATTATTGACGGAGAGACCGATGAAATATTGGCGCCAAAGAAATGAAATGCACCAATTAGGATTGTGTGTCTAAAGGCCTTTTGGTCTTTTCATTCTAGTTTTCTTGTTATTAGTAGGTTCACCAAGGGTAATTTGATCGTTTTATATCGATTTAATATTATTTGAATGGAAAAGGTGGTTAGCATATAAGGCGCACAGGCCAACACATGGAAAGCATCTGCGCACTTCAAGCGGCACCTCTTAGTGGAAAAAAAATGATTTTCCACCGTGTTGTTGGATGTGTCGTGTTTTTTTCCTATTGGTGCGGCACATGTTGATGGTGGTGAGGCGGTTTATCGTCAATGAGGCTTCATTTTTTTTTCTTTTTTCTCTCCACCTTTGAAAATTACAAGTTGGTCCTCTTTATTATTGATATTTCAACTTTAGTCTTTATTCTTTTAATTTATGATTGTTGTTTTTTGGTCCTTTTATGAATATTTTATTTGTTTTAAATTTTATCATTCAATCCCAATTTGTCATATGCTATATATATATATATATATTTTTAATTTGACCCTTATTCTTTTAATTTTTTATTTTTTTCCTTGATCCTTTTGTAAAAATTTTATTGATTTTCAATTTCATCATTCAATTCAAACTTACGGTATATTATATTTTCAATTTGATCCTTATTCTTTTGATTTTTTTATCTTTTTGTTCAAGTTTCTTTTCTTTTCAGTTTCACCCTTCGATTGGAATTTTGTAGTTTTCTTATGATTTATTTTTTATTTTTATTTTATCCTTATTCTTTTAATTGCTATTTTTTAAAATCTTTTGGATACTTTTTTATTTTTATTTTAGATCATTTGTATGGTTGTTTTTTTTTCATCCTCTAACACTTGATTTGTTAAGGATTGAGTTTCCTGATTTTTTCATGTATGATGCATCCGGTTTAATGACTCGGATCACAGGTTTGAATAAGAGTTGTAATGGGTACCCATAGGTCGGGTTTCTTGATATTCATATTTCATATCTTATCCATTACTTATCGGGTAATACATTTAAATATTCATACACTATTAATTAGGTTTTAGAATATCCATTATCTGACTATTATTTATGATTCAATAAAAGATAAAATAGTTAGTGTGTGTATGTGTGTGTTTTATGTCAATATTGAGATATGCATGTATCATATTATATTTTTTTAAAAAAATAAATATTCTACAAATATATCAATATAATATAAATATATATATTTCAGGTTAGGTTCGAGCGGATTTTGGGTTAAGTTTGATAATATTCATATCTTACTCATCACTCACAAAGTAAGATAAGTATCCAAAAAAACACTTATTTATTTGGGTCAGGTTGGGTCGGTATCCATTATATTTGAATTAAATTGTCATCCCTAGGTATGAAAAGTTAACAAAGGTTGATATTTTTTTTGCTTATTTTTTTTTATTTCATCATTCAACATTATTTTTTTAGGAGAATTTGACTTTGTTGTTTTATTTGATTTCTTTTCTATTGAGTTGTCTCGACTTCATAACCTGAAACACAAGTTTGGCAGGTTAACTTGGACTGACTCATTCCTTATTGCCCAAGCATATAGAAATCATGCTAACTCAGGTTGAATCACGCCTTTTTTATTAATTTTTTAATTTAATTTTATCCTTTCATATTTAATTGGTTAAAAATTGAATGCAATTATTTTTCTGCTATTGAAAAAAAGTTTCTTCCCACGTTATTGTGTTTTTTTTTTGGTTTACTATCATTGCCTAATTTTTTTCATTTGATTCAAATAAAAAGTAGCTTATTTGACCAGGTAAAGCTAAAACTTGAATAGTTGAGTTTTTTTCTTTCTTTGAAATGCATTTGCAGCACCTAAATATTGCTTTCTATGAGAAGAAATTAATATAATTCCTCGGCGTAGCACAGGCTCACTATAGTTTTTGTCTAGAATTCATTATATTATTTCTTTGTTTTTTTGTGGCTGTCAAAATATAAATTTAACACTAATTTGATTTTTCATAAGAAAATCATAATCTTTTTGCTATGAATAATTTAAGTACACAAAACCCACCATGTGGTGTAGATTCACCATCTAGTGAACAACAAGATCATTTTAGCCCTGCTTTGTTGTGGGTTGAATCAGTTTATTACATGTAAACCTATTAATTCAATTTATAATTTCATCAAATTCAACTAGTTCAAACCTATAATACATAGTTTTTAAACATAAAAAAATATCTAGTCGTTGCTAATGTTTTTTTTTTCTAGTAGAAAAAAATAAACTATGTGGTAATTGATCCAACATGACTCAATCACCTTTGTGGGTCAAAAGACAACCTGGATGACAGGTATATACATAGTTTGACTAAAAAAATATTTAAGATGAGATTTGTTGTAATAAATATTGAGATGATAATATATCAGATCAACTCAATTTAACCCGTTAATTTGCATACAAAGTTATGAGATCATAATAATCTCATAAATTGAGAATTAAAATAAATTATGAAACTCAATTTTTAATAAACTCAATGTTGAAGGATGAAACAAAAAAAATCCAAGAAAATTATCCAAGTCACCCAGGGTAATATGTTAAACCCGCGACTCGAGTTATAAGGTATGAATAACCCAATAAAAAGAATTGAAGCAAATTATGAAGTCCAATTTTCAATCAACCCAATTTTGAAAGATAAAATTGAAAAAATATAATTACATAAAGGATACAAAAAACAACCCGAGTCAACTAGGATTAATCCATCAAACTTATAACCCGAGTTATAAGATAAAGATAACCTTATAGAAAATAGGCTGAAACAAATTACAAAACTTAATTCTCAATCAACCCAATATTAAATGATAAAATTGACTAAAAAAATTTGATTAGAAAAAAAAAGTCGAGCCAATCAGGTTAATTTATTATACTCATAGTCAAGGTAATGTGTATAATATAACTTTATAAAAAGTAAATTAAAAAAAAGTATAAAGCACAATCCTTGATAAATATAAAATTGAGAAATAAATTAAAATTAAAAAATATTATTTCAATAAAAAATATAATGCGAGGAAGAGTAGAATAAAAATCCATCCTTCTTAAGGCTTTTCGTTAATGATAATATTTTAAAAATAAAATTTCATTTTCTTTTCTACCTCGCCTAGTCAGATTGGAATTAAATTGTTTTGAAACCTGCCATGTCATCATTTCGACCTTTAACATTTTTCATTCCCTTTAATCCAAAACCTTACAAATAAAATCCATTCTCATTTCCGGCCCTTCATTCTCCATAATTAATCGGCAAAGGAAGTCGGCAAAATATTGGACGCAAAAATACACTGTAACTCCTAAATTCACAACAAATTTTGATTTTCTAAACTTCCATCTTTTTACGGCATCCGTTTTGAATAAAATAAACAGCAAAATTCTAAGGACATTAAATAAATTTTGAACCATTCAGATCTTTATGACAAATAATAATAATAATAATAAATAAATAAAAATTGCAAAACACATTGTAATTCATAGATTCAAAACTACGGTCAATTTGTCTTGTATTGAAGAGAGGGAGAGGTTTTTATATTTTCTATAAAAAAATATGATAATAAAAATAATAAAAGCTAATAAACGGTCAAAGGTACATCTTAACCGATTCACCCATGCGGCGCATGCTAGCAACATTACATGTACACGTTAAAGCTCTGATGATGGCTGTTGGAGCCTATAAAAAGGTGCATCCGTTGTGAAGCACTTGCCTTACTTGAAACCATTCAGAAACAACTAACAGTTTGGCATAGCCAGCGAAGCCTTTGTTTTTTTCCTGCCCGAGCGAGAGAAAAGAAACATTGAAAAAAAATGGCAGATCAGTGCATGCTAGGATTGATTTTAGCTACTTTGTTTGTTCTCTTCGCTATCTATTGTTTGGTAATTAAGAAGAAGGAACAGGGTACAAAAAAGGATTTGCTAGAATCGAGAAGTGAGTCCGTTAATTGCACAGCCACTACCAATGAAGAATGCAGATCCGGTAACGTTTCCGATGCCGACGTTATCATTGTCGGCGCCGGTGTTGCTGGCGCCGCTCTTGCTCATACTCTTGGCAAGGTATTTTCTTTTCCTGCATATTCTCGGCAATTAAACGGAGAGAAACAAACTTTCATTTATTTTCCGTTGGTTAAGCGATTATTCGAAAACCTGAAAACTTTTTTTTTTTTTCTAATTTGGCTAATTGTATAAAAGAGACGCACCTCAAATCATTAATTTAATTTTCTAATGGAATAGGAAGCCTTTTAGTTGCAGCGCGTGCTTGTAAAACTTTGAGGATTGATTGGAAGAGTTAGTTAATTTTTGGAATTATACGACACCGAACGGCGCGTTCAGGATTTGATGATTCTTATGTGTTTATTTTGAATTTATACAGTCCTTTTGTTCTTGTGATCTTACACACTTCTTTTATTCTATGGAGGCCACCCTTTGATATTTCCATCAAACACAGATTAAAGTGTTTGCAGACCTATAACAGTAAGGAATCTTTTGTCAAACACGTGCTTTACCAACATGAAGTAGCCGTCCAAGGATTTTTTTCTGAAAATGTTTTTGTTAAACGTTCAAGATTTTGATGAACGCAGCCAGCTGTCGTTAATGTTTTTTTTTTTAAAAAAAAAAAACTCTTCCATCTCTTTCATGGAGTTGGTTGAGAATTGATAATAAGATGAATTAAAGCGGGGATCAATCTGTAGAGATGACTTGGCTTTTATGTTTTATCTTATGGAACACGCATGAATATGGCTTTTTTTTTTAAAATAATAATTATGCGATAACTGGCACTGAACATGTTCTTATAATGAGAGGATCTGTCATCTTTCAATTAATTAGTTGTCAACTTGTATCTGTTGTAGCTGCTATACTTTTGTTTCTTTCTAATTATCATTGTCAGCTAGCGGAATAAGAAATCGACTGCACCAATGAAATCCATCTTTCTACTACCCAAAATCGTGATTCCCAAATTGAAAATCTATCTTTCTATATTTTAATCAAAACAGTATTTATTTGTAAGGGTTCACTCTTGTTCATGATCCTAATAGATGGCTACTGGTAATATTCTCCAATCACTAAAGAAATCTTGTCATACAGTTATTAAAATTGAGGACCTACCGTATTTCGGTTTCGTCTTGGAAAATATGTTCTCATTCAAGCTTTGCCTCTTGTTTTATTCTGATTAGTTTGCACCGTGATCTAACATAGACTTTCTTCTTGAATCGACATGAGATCATATCTTTTAGAATGAACACATATATATCCTAACTGCGAGTTATTCCAATAGCCAATTCACTGCATGTATTAAACGCAGGATGGACGTCGAGTGCGCGTCATTGAAAGAGACCTGACTGAGCCCGATAGGATTGTTGGTGAATTGCTACAGCCAGGGGGTTACCTAAAGTTAATTGAGTTGGGACTTGAAGGTGCGTGTGATGAATTTCACAATTACCTGCAAAGTTTTGTAATTCTACAAGTTTGTATTAATTGATACCATTTGCTGACACTCAATCATGGGAGAGCTTAGTTGCTAAATATATAGCTAAACTTTTTTTCTCACTGCAGATTGTGTAGAGAAAATTGATGCTCAGAAGGTGTTTGGTTATGCTCTTTTCAAGGATGGAATGCATACTCAACTCTCTTATCCCTTGGAAAAGTTTCAATCAGATGTAGCCGGAAGGAGCTTTCACAATGGGCGTTTCATACAGAGGATGCGGGAAAAAGCTGTGTCCCTCCCCAAGTATGTCTTTTCTTCCATTGTAAATCTATGCATGTGCCAATTCCCTTTTGAAAATTTAAATGGTTCTTAAAATTATTCATAAAATTGCTTCTAAGTCTTTGTGCATCATTCTTTTCATTGTACCTGGACCCAATTAATATGGTTGACATCTTCAGGTATGCGGTGAGTGTCCAAGGTCATCTGATTGTCTGCTGTGTGCATGTTTTAATTTTTAGACGCTGATCTTGAGAATATATTTTATACCAGTTTAATATACCAACATAATATCTAGAAGCCTTTCTTTTTGTTTGCTGTTAGTTATATTTTCAATTTCAATTTTACTAGTGTACATTTGGAGCAAGGAACTGTCACTTCTCTGCTCGAAGAGAAAGGGACAATTAGAGGTGTGCAGTACAAAACAAAAGATGGGCAAGAGCTGACGGCATTTGCTCCTCTGACTATTGTTTGTGATGGCTGTTTCTCAAACCTGCGCCGCTCCCTTTGCGACCCCAAGGTGAGAACCCTTGATATTGTTGGATGGTAGCACTTCTAGTATCAAGCCTAAGACAACCAATTCAACAGAAATTTTTTCTCGCTACTTGCCTGTATTACCAAATGAAGTACTTCCTAGAAATTAAAATGCACCTCTAATTATCTTGCGCAGGTGGATGTGCCCTCATGTTTTGTTGGTATGATCCTGGAGAATTGTCAACTTCCATGTGCAAATCATGGGCATGTTATATTAGGGGATCCATCTCCAATTTTGATGTATCCTATTAGCAGTACGGAGATTCGCTGTCTGGTTGATATTCCTGGTCAGAAGGTTCCTTCCATTTCAAGTGGTGAAATGGCAAAATATTTGAAGACTCTGGTGGCACCTCAGGTATGTTGTAATCTTCAACGCAGTTTCAGCTCCTTGTTTGGCCTTTATTCATCTGTATTTATGTTTAATGATGTCTTCAGCTGACATTCTGACATAACTGTTTTGCAGCTTCCCCCGGAAGTTTATGATGCCTTTCTAGCTGCAGTTGATAAAGGAAACATTAGGACAATGCCAAACAGAAGCATGCCAGCTGCTCCTTATCCTACTCCCGGTGCATTGTTGATGGGCGATGCATTCAACATGCGGCATCCTCTTACTGGGGGAGGGATGACTGTTGCGTTGTCCGACATTGTTGTGCTACGGAATCTTCTCAGGCCTTTGCATGACCTTAATGATTCCCCTACCCTCTGCAAATACCTTGAATCTTTCTACACGTTGCGTAAGGTAAGTTGTATCTCTGGTGTTATGCTTGTCTGTTCTTGCTGTTCACTTGCTCGGTTGCACAGATTTTGGAAAATCTTTGGGAAAGAAAAAGGTTCTCTGCTTCTGAACAATAACAGGATTCAGAGCCAACTCTTAGTAGAGTTTTCTTCATGAAGAAGAAGCCTTCATAGTACTGCTGCTAAACTCAGATTATCCCATGTTTTTGCAGCCTGTAGCATCCACAATCAATACACTGGCAGGTGCACTTTACAAGGTCTTTTGTGCTTCACCTGATGAAGCAAGGAAGGAAATGCGTCAGGCATGCTTTGATTATTTAAGTCTTGGAGGTGTATTTTCAGAAGGACCAGTGTCTTTGCTCTCAGGTTTGAACCCCCGTCCGTTGAGCTTGGTTGCCCACTTCTTTGCAGTTGCTATATATGGTGTTGGTCGTTTGCTACTGCCATTCCCTTCACCTAAACGCATCTGGATTGGAGCTAGATTGATTTCAGTGCGTATCTACCCCTCTCTGTACTCTTTCTGCTGCCATTTCAATCCATCATCATCATCATCATCATCATCATCATCATCATCATGCAATTTTGTTTTTTTTTCCCTTCCCGAACACTGAAGGATCGAATTACTGTTCTGCAGGGTGCATCGGGAATTATCTTCCCCATCATTAGGTCAGAAGGAGTTAGACAAATGTTCTTCCCTGCAACTGTTCCTGCATATTACAGATCTCCTCCAGTCATGTGAGACTGATTTGACAAGACGCCAGGAGAAAGCAAATTTTTCATATGCCGGTCAAATTGAGCCACCTGTGTCCCAACTCCTCCTCCCCCTTGTTCAAAGTCGACTGGGTGAGGTTGAATGCTTCAACGAATCACTGTGCATTATTATACATTTTTTTTGTCCCTAGGATCTTTATACATCTTCAACTCTTGACATCAATATATAATATCCACTTTCAAGCCGTCGGGTTTTAATCCCTGCAACTCACGTCATTATTTATGTTCCTATATCTATTTTCAATACACCTCTCCTGGACAAAATCAACTCTGCAACTTCATCCTGCGCGCGTCCCCTCTAATCAT
>Ga0325403_1007661_pt1 | contig 10323 bp, 4 predicted proteins | sample PopdelMetagenome_19_FD_205665 | JGI IMG/M metagenome (GOLD analysis project Ga0325403, IMG submission 205665) | Populus deltoides microbial communities from Bellville, Georgia, United States - Xylem-PdKOR-R4 | ecosystem: Host-associated > Plants > Phyllosphere > Stem > Wood/Secondary xylem...
ATTATTATTTACCATATATAGAGCATGAGAAATTTACTTTAGTGCTAGAAAGAGTTTAATTTGGATTGTAATAATGAATTGATGTTTTTATCCTTTATCAAATTAGTTTAAAAAACTAAGTTAATGGGTAAAATTGATTTTTTCATATAATAAATGTCATTTTTGTTTTCTTGGAGTAGAGAGGTTTTCTCTCTCTTTTTCAAACAAAAAAATGAAATACATTCACTATCCTCAAAAGAGAAAATAAGATATTTGGTTTCAAGGGGCTTTTTTGAGATTTCACTTTTTATAGCATGGTAAATTTACTAAAATAATATTTGTTTCAAAATTAATTTAAGCTTTCTTTGGGAGTATTTTTGTATTTTCAAGTGGGTTTTTTTTATTTATTATTATAACAAGATTGATAGAGAGGTAAATTAGTCTTCCACATTAATTAAAAAAAATTGTCAGGCATGTAGGAGGACATTGCAATGCTTCAGCAGCGTGTACACCATCATCTGCAATTAAAAATTTGCTTCTATCATGTCATTGGATTCCTCACAACATCCTCTTCCTCTACAAATGGCGCATATTAGGTTTTACTGTATGAATCGTCACCATAGTCTTTTTTTTCTCTCTCTTTTCTCAAAATTTACAACTAATGTTTAAAAGTTCATGGCAGTTCCCTTGGTTGGATATATTTGAGTATGAGTCTTTATTCCTTTGTCTTAAGCCTTTTTGTAAGTGTTTTTTTTTTTTTTGTCAATAGCATCCTTTAATCTATATTTTTTATTTTTTTATTTTTCAAATTTAGTCATGATTCTTTTTTTTTTCATTTTTTTCTCGCCACTTTTGTAAACTTTTAATTGTTTTCAATTTCATTCTTTAATCACAATATTTAATTTGTTGATTATATAAAATTTGATCCTTATTCTCTTGGTGGTTTCTTCTTTAATTCTTTTATGAAATTGATTTTTATTTTTAAATTTAGCCTTTCAGTAAAAAATTATCCATCCTTTATTTTTTTTTAAATTTGGTCTTTATTCTTTTAATTGCTATTTTTTTTCTTTCGAATCCTTTTTTTTATTATTTTTTTTTCAATTTCATCATTTGATATTTGATTTATTGAAATTTGGGCTTCATGGTTTTTTCCAGGTTTTGTGTTTCTAATCAAATGGCCCATGTCACGAGTTTGTATCATTTTTTTTAAATAGGCATCATTGTTTTCTTTATTTTTATTTTAATAAATTATTCCAATCTCATAACCTGAGTTATGGGTTTGGCAAGTTAGCTCGGGTGAGCTCACACATTTTGTTTTTGGCTTTTAATTATTGTTCTTTCTTTTTGATGTTTGTTTGATTGATTTTTTTTAATTTCTTCTTTCAATATTTGATTTGTTAAGAATTGGCCTTTGTGGTTTTTTCATATTTGGTTTTTTCGATCAAATGGCTTAACACATGGGTTTTATAGGCCAACAAGGGTTGACATTGGTTTTTTCTTCTTGTTTTTTCCATCTCATAATTTGACATTGGTCTTTTTAAAAATCAGGTTTCGTGATTTTCTTTGTTTTTTTTTATGTCGGGTTATCTCTATCTCATAACTTGATCTGTGGTTTTGGCGTGTAAACCCGGGTAGGCTCAGGCCTCTTTTTGACTTACAATTTCTATTTTATTTTTATCCTTTTGTGTTTTTTTTTCAATTTCATTCTTCAACTTTTAAGTAGTTGAGAACTAGGTTTCAAGGTTTTTCTAAATTTGTTGTTTCTGGTAAAATGAGTTGGGTCATGGGCTTAATAGATTAACAAGGGTTGACATCGTTTTTTATTCTTATTTTATTTTTTGTTTTCATCATTTTCTTTTTTAAAACACGCTTGCGATGATTGAACATCATTTTTTTCTTAATTTATTTTATTTGATTCATGCCAGAACACGAGCCATATAGATAGTTATTATATATTGTGCACTTTCTTCATGGGTTCTTTTAAGAAATTCTCACTTTCATATGTTTTTTATATCCTATCTCATGTCTCTTTTGTCATTTCTAAACAAAAATATCTTACAACCCTAAAAGCAAAATTAATTTTGAAAATCCTTAAAAAATAAATTTTAAAAATATGAACAATCCTATAAAAAAAATTAAAAAACTTGTAAAAATGGAAATTTTATTTTAAAAAATCTTAAAAATAAAAATAACTTGTAAAATCCAAAAGATGAAAAAAATTGTATCATGAAACCTCGTTGCATTGAATTGTGAATAAGCTATCGAATTTGGTATTTTCTTTGAATTATTTTAATTTGCTATGATCATGGGTTTGATTTAATGCAACTGAGCATTAAATATCAAATATATTTTGGTCAGGTATGCTTTTGCATTAAATTTTGAAAATTTGATTGAATTTACTGTAAATTTTGCCAATTAGAATTTGGGTAACACAATTTAGTTAAAATTACATCTAGTTAATTAGAATTTGATTTTTTTATTTTATTTTTATAAAATATCTTATAACATATTTATTTTATGTCATTACGGTGGCATTACTATTCCTGATGTGAACAATAATATCACATACAATGGTGGGAACATGTTGTTGTTAAATGATAATTTAAGCATGTCATTTGTGGAAATGAAAGAATCTATTTGTAATGGACTTGGGTAGAATTATAATGATATTGATGTTGGAATAATTTAAAGGTGTCAAATAGGTGAACATCAATATTATCCATTATTGATTATGTGTGATGATAGTTTTAAGATAATGATTGATTTTTTTCATCCAAAGTGGATTGAACATGATGATATCGTATGTGAGTAGTCGCTCAAAATCTTTATGTGTCCTCACTTTTGGTTGAATATATATATAAGCGTCTCACAATCAACCAGTCTTTCAAAGTTAGTTAGTAGAGGGGAAAACAATTTATTGTTGAATGATTAGCTATAAAAGATTGATAATATTATGTTTGATAATCCATTTACTGATCAACATAGATTTGATTATTCTGAGCCTAGTGACAATGATGATGGTGAGATTTTAGACCTGAATGTAATATTAAATGTTGATGATGAAACAACACCTCATGCTCCTGAATTTAGAGATGCTTCTGGGTCTACTTTTGTTGTTTCTCATGATTGAGAATTTAGTCATAAATGTTTAACAAGAGGCTTTGATTTGGAGGTTGGACAAACATTCAACAATAAGAATGAATTGGTCAATGCAATTAAATGATGATATATTGCATATTCAATCGAAAATCGAGTCCAACAGTTGAACTCGATATTTGTTCAATTATAATATGTGCAAGCACCTAAATGTAAGCGGTATTTGCATGAAAATATCATAAAAGGTTGGATTCATTTGAGATAGTAAAATTAAAAGGGTCAAACATATGTACCTCAACCTTTGTCCAAAAAACCCATAATAAGCTCGATGCAAATTTTATTGCTAACGCTTGTGATGAATAATTTTTCAATGATAGTTACAAGCATACAAGATGAAATAAAATTGCATTACAAATATAAAATATCATGTAACAAAGCTGAGTTGCAAAATAAAAGGTGCTTGATCATCTTTATGGTTCACAGGAGGAGTTTTTTGAAAATTATAAAGGTTGTTGGCAATAAAAAAATCAAATTTTGGAATATGTGTTGATTGGAAGCATAAAAGAAATCTTGATGATAATACAATGGTTTTTTAAAGAGTTGTTTTTTTTTTTTATCATTTGAAGCTTGTGTTGAAGGTTTCAAGTACTATAGATCACTTATTAGTATTGATGACACATATTTATATAGGTGATATGATGAGAAGTTATTGATTGTAGTTACTTTTGATACAAATAATGCAATATTCTTATTGTCTTTTGCAAATGTTGATGAAAAAAATAATTTTAATTGGATATGGTTTTTTCTTTGCTTATAGATACATGTTACCGATGATAGAACAAGTATATGTATAATATCAGATAGACATAAAAGCATAAAGAATGGAGTAATATAAATTTGACATGAACCTATATGATACCATGAATATTGTGTTCGATATTTTGTTAGCAACTTCAATCATAAATTCAAAGACCCATATACAAAAAAAAAGATTTGATAAGGATGTATTATGAATTTTCAAGATGCGAATTTGATTTGTTGTATGAAAAAATATTTAAGTTGGACCCAACATATCAAGAATGACATGAACGAGAACTAAAAGAAAAATGGATATTATGTTATGACGGTGGTCACCGATATGGTAATATGAAAACTAATCTTTCAAAATAATTTAATTATATTTTGAAAGGGCTCATGCAATACCTGTTTTAGCTCTAGTGCAATTGATATTTTATAGGTGTAATAGTTATTAGGTCAAGCAGAGATTTGAAACAAATGATTGTATTCAAAGTGGAATAATTTGGCCCCCATCAATTCAGGTTGAATTGATAATGAGCAAGTATAGATCAAGAGATCATACTGTAATGTTGTTGAACTCTGAGCAATATGTTTTCCAAATCAACACCCCTATTAATAGGGTGTTTGAGATTATGGTAGCGGTTTCTTTTCAAAATGCTTTTCACTCGGAAATGCATCAAAATAATATTTTTTGTTTTGTTTTTTAAAATACATTTTTAACATTAACACATTACAACAATCCAAAAATACTAAAAAATAATTTAAATCAAAAAACATTTAAATTTTGATGAAAAACATATTGAAACTTAAAGCCAAACACCCTTTAAACCAGGTGTTGGAAAAAAAGTTAACGAGCAGTTAGATTGAATCATAGAATGATGCAACCATATTATTTGATAGTTCTACTCATATTTACCTAGTGTTTTACCTATGTTTTATACATAAAATGCCTTGATATTCTTTGTTTTATGTTTTGAAGGCACTTTTGGATGAAAGATTTAAAAAGAAGTAAATTAGAGATAATTGACAGATTTGACCTTCATTTGATGTTTTGTGTAGAGCTTAAGCTCTAGAGGTCGAAACGAAGTGATTCCAGTGGAATTAGAAAGTTACCATCCATACCTTTCTATACATTTAAGGAAAGAAAAATAAAAAAAGAAAGAGCATAGAAATCGTAGCCTTTAAAGTCAAATCTTACATTCTGCCAGTGTTGACCTTCGACTATTTCGACTTAAATATCTTGAGCTAAAAAAGTCCATTTGATGCAAACTAAATTTTTATGAATTTAGGACTCGAAGGCCTATTAGCCTACCAAATTTCAGCAGAAAAGAAGCTCATATGAAAGATATATGATTTTTTCTAAGATAACACATGAATTCTGCTAGCAGACAAGTTTTGTGAAGAAACAAGTTCAAATTATGTCCCAAAGCATCCAAACTGACATCCAAGTCTTTATTTCAGCAATTTAGCTCCTCTAAGTCAAAAGTCAAAGCTTTGAGATTTTATGTAAGGCTATTCTTTTTTTTAGGAAATTAAATAGTTATTTAAATGTAAATTGTCTACTTAGAAAAGGACTATTTTGTAGAGAAAGGATCAGGGTTTCCTAGGATATAAAAAGAAAAGGAGAATGGAAAAGGGAGAACAGCCAGCCAAGAGAGTAAAAACACACATTCCTCCAACAAAACCCGAAATCATGTTTTCTTCCTTTTTTTGATTAATTGTTCAGTAGACATGCAAGGCTAAACTTTTTTCCTTGGTTGCAAGGACACGAAAACCTTCAGATTTCAAGAATTATGTGATTTATTTTATCTTTTCCTTTCATTTTATACGATGAATATGTTTGTTCTCCTATGCTTATTTTTTTCTATGATTGTTTATTTTAATTGCTAGAGCTAACTATAAATTATTATTGTAGATAATCTATTGCTAAGTTCGATATCAAAACCGGAGTTATGGTATATGAACTTATAAAGCATCTGAGTTTAATAATTGTGGTGGATCTACGTTATTAATCTTAGAGAGAACATTCGATTGATCAAATCAAATATGGACTGTGAACAGTTATGTTGTCTTAATTAATCAACTCATCTAGTTCTTAAGGTTGCCATTGAATTAAATTACTAATACGAACTTTGTGGTTGTTTAATAGTTAGGATTAGTTATACAGTGGATCTGTTAACTAATCAACATAAGAAAAGATAAATATTCAGAGTATAATTTGACATTTCGTTTCCATGATCAGTTCTGATTTCTATAGGTGGACGTTTACTTGTGACCAAAGTTTGTTTTTTTTTATATATAAATTTTGGTTTTCTTTGATTTAACATTGATTGCTTCCTTCTATTTACTTTTTTTTTAGCCTAGATAATCTCCAAACCCCACCAAATTACATATCATCTAGCATAAAAATCTGACTTGAACCTTCCTCATGGAATCGACCCCATACTTGCTCTATATTATCTTGTGTGTTGTGTTTTAAGATAGGGTAATTAATTTGTACGACCACGACATCGCAACATAGAACATACACTTATTATAAATGGCAGACAACCCAACGTCCATGTTCATATGTTCTTGCATGTTGTGCTAAGAATCACGTAAACTCTACATAGTTTATTGATAATCATTACATGGTTCAGAGTTACAAATTAGCATATGGCATATCATTCTGTCCATTACCAAATGAGTTAGAATGGAGTGATTACACTGGACCTCTAGTTGAAGTAGACTTATCTAGATGGAAATTTGGGCGTATTCGACAAATGTCTACTTGTTTGAACAACGAGATGGATGCAAGAGAGAGTCATGCACATTATAGACATGACATATGTAATGAAATAGGTCAAAATAGAAAAACATGTTCTAATCGACAAGTATGTATGACAATACAATTGTATAACAAAACATACATTTGTTAAAATATATTATGATTTTTTTTATTAAGCTTATCTAATTTTACATTAAACACGGGTACTCTTACATAGGATGTCATGCACTCGAGGTGATGGATCTTATTCTTATACTGAGTACCATATTATGATGATGACATTCCTTGAGAGAACGACTATTTTCATGGAGAGTTTGAGTCACAATACATGCCTACTAGACCTATAGACACTTCTGTCCTACAAATATTTTCACCTAAGAATATTTGATTTCAATAAATATTTTTATTACTTAACATTAAAGGTATTATATATTTATTTAATTACATTTTAAATTGTTATGCAGGATAAGACCATGATTTATTGTCGAACTCATAAGCGAATGAGATAACATGAGCAGGTTTAACCATATGTTTTTCAAGCTGTTTTTTTTATACATCAGTTGTTTAGAGCACATCAAGTTTGACTATGACTTGATCCATGCACTAATTGAGTGATGGAGACGTGAGACACATACATTCCATCTTAGATATGAGGAGATGACACTGACCCTACATGATATGACAATTTTGCTTAGACTTCTTATTGATGGACAAAAAAACATATCCACTAGCATTCATAATAGGATTGTGTTATACGAGTATGCATTTGAATTGGCACCACCTCCTTTTTAATTGAAGGGGGTACCATACGTTTTAAATATATTAAAGAGACATTTACCATACCACCATATAATGCTAACAACGAGGTTTTATGGAGTAATCCATTAAATTATGATTTGAATGTTATGATAGTCTGTTAAGTATATGCGAATTAATATGATAATTTCAATGTGTTATGTAGGTATGCCAAAACATATATACTGCATCTATTTGGCATGTATTATTCACAAACTTCACAAGGAGACATGTGCCTTTAATTTATCTAACGCTTCTAGATGATTTTGATGTCATTCTCATATATAGTTAGGGATCTGCTATATTGGCATGCATGTACATACATATATGTCTTACATGCAAGAAGATGGCCAAATAGATTGATAGATGTTTGCTACTTCTACAGGTATGAATCAAAAAATTTAAAATAACTATTGACATTTTAAATGTTTAATATTAACATGAAATAAACAACTCATTTTTTTTTATTTAATAACAATTATGATTTTAAGAGTATCTTCATATAGGTCGGTCTTAAATGCCCAAATTGCCACTTATGACTGCCCAGACTATGAGGGTTACAATTCAACTCTCACTAGGATATAGGTGTTGCAATGTTATTTTGTAATTATATGCATTTTATATTGTCTAATTGTAACTTTAAAAATGCAATTAAACTAACATATTTGTAATGTCAGATGGTGTGCCAGTAGAGTAATTGATAATAATTCAACACATGTGTTGTTATTTCATCAGAACAAGCTAGATAGGCAACATACTATCCATGTATTTCTTGAACCATTTGTTAAAGAAAAAGCTTAATTTCATTGAATTATTGTTGTTTAATATTTAAGAAACTTATCTTTTACAAGTCATTCGAATGCCTTATTTGGATGAAAGATTAGTTGTTCCAGCTACTTGCAATAACAGGATGAACATATGGACATTATTGGTCTCGTTGATATTTTTTTTAGATGGTTAAGCTACATTTTCCAGATCAGGTAATGTGATAATTGATCTATGGACAACACAATATGGTCGACATCGATACAGGTGATGCGTTGCAATGGACATCATGGAGCTTATGTGTCATGGTGAGATGCACATAGGAATGAGATACTTACAAATATGCATTGTGTGAGCATAGAGAAGAAGTATATGATTTGGTGGTTCAATATATATTTTAAGGTACAAATATGCATTGGTGGCTCAATATTTACCGCAATGGACTTGATACCTTTGAAGAAATATTAACTCTTGATGATACCATAAAGGGAATAGAGCCACTCAAGTAGAAGCAGGATTTGATCATGCTATTGATGAGCCTAAACCATCAAGTAGATGATGTGGGCATAAATAGATAAATAGATAGATTATGTTGATATTATTTTGGAATTTCAATTATTAGAATGTTGTATTATTTAAGTATTTAAGATTTATTTTGTATTTATATAAATATTTATCTTTTATAAAAAAAATATTTAACTCCATCTGTTCGTTGGTTGAAACTTAAGTATGTTTATTAGGAAGAAATTTTTTAAAAAAAAACTGAATTACCATGAAATTCTTCAATAAAATATTAGAAATATAATTTAAATCTTTATAAGTATGATGAAGGAGTTCTTTGTTTTTCTTTTTTTTTAAAAAAAATTCAAGATTGGTATAAATTGAGTTTGAAGAACTTGGTTAGTGGAATAGTAGTCTAAATTCAAAAACTTTTTGATGTATTCAATCGTTTATTAAGAAATGAAGTTAAATAATTATGCTTATTAAATTGTATTGTCACTGTGGATTGTAAATTTATGGATGAAGTTAAAAGGTTATTAAAAATTGATGTGGAGAATTTATTATTAAATTTAATGGTGAATTCTTAAGATTGTCAGAAATTGACTTGGATAAATTATCTTGTGAGACAATAAAGTGTATGAATATTTGTTAAAACAAAAAAAATAAATTATAATAAATTAATTATTGGAGGAATCTTGAAAGATTAAAATGCATTTATATTTCTCTAGGAAGAGGAGAAAAAAAGAAGAAGATAGAAATTGATTTGGTGAATTTCAAATTAGAAAATAATGGGGTGTTTGAGAGTATGATAGCGATTACTTTTTAAAGTATTTTTTTTTTTGCTTGAAATGTATCAAAATAATATTTTTTAAAAAAAATTTATTTTTAATACTAGAAGTTTCAAAACGATCGAAAAACATAAAAAAATTAATTTTAAATAAAAAAATTAATTTTTTGAAAAATAGTGTTTGAATTCCCCATTGATCATAGGTTAAAAAGGGAGAAGAGAATATTGATTGTGTTGGGGTGTCAATGAATTCTTAAAAGATGTTAGTGGTACAGGTGATAGTTGGTCAAGTAATAAGTGGAAGAAAATTAAGTATTTTTTTGCCCAACAAGAACAAGAGAATGTGGTTTATTTCAAATGCAGCAGTCCAACACCAAGGCACGCGAAGATTAAGAATTAGTCTGATTTTGTACTTGAGGGCCTAGTCGCTGTGGTTAATCGTGTGACTTGTTTCGTTCCCGTTCCGGGTTCGACCCTTTATGTGCACCTTGTCACCCCCGCGGTGCCTTACCTGCTCACTGGGCTTGTAGGATGTTCAGTGGGCCATGAGGAATAGTCATGGTGCGTGTAAGCTGGCCCGGACACCCCACGCTAATAAAAAAAAAAGAATTAGTCTGAATTTTTTTTTTTTTATAGAAAGATAATGCCTTTTGAATTCATGTTCTAGTCACATGCTACAACGACCATTGCATAAAATAAATAAAATGAATATATATATATCAATAAAATGAATTTAATTTAAATAAATAATCTTGCGTATAAGTTTAGAGTTTATTTCTTTAATTCTTAAATAAACTTATTCTTTTAGCCCTGACACCTAAAGAGAAGGCATGAT
>Ga0325403_1007662_pt1 | contig 10322 bp, 8 predicted proteins | sample PopdelMetagenome_19_FD_205665 | JGI IMG/M metagenome (GOLD analysis project Ga0325403, IMG submission 205665) | Populus deltoides microbial communities from Bellville, Georgia, United States - Xylem-PdKOR-R4 | ecosystem: Host-associated > Plants > Phyllosphere > Stem > Wood/Secondary xylem...
CTTTGTGTTTACTGTAGCTTAGTATTTATAGGAAAAGTTTTGCTAGGTTTTCAAACTAGTCCCTCAACTTTTCCTTTCCTTTTCTTTTCCTCTTTTTTTTGTAAATTTTGATTTTTCTTTTTTTTTTTTGTATTTTTGAAAACGAGCAATATCAACATCAACTCAACAAGGAAAATCAGTGATCATAAAATTTACGCGTTAAAAATTGAACGCGTTCCAAATTCCAAAAGAAAATTTTAATTCTTTTGAGATGACGTTGAAAATGCTAAAAACGATGCAAATATATCAAAAATGCATTTTTTGGGGTTTTCATTGTTTTTTTGCTATTTTTGATTTTTTCTGTAAATTTATCAAAATCACGGGTCAAAAATTGGGTAGCAACAAACCTAAAAACACTTCATTCAAGTAAGAATCTAAACTTTTCATGCTTACCAATCTAAGTTCTCCCAAATTTTCTTCTCCTCCTAGTGTGGCCAACCCTCCTCACCTTTCTTATATCCTCCTTCACTTGATTCTTCCTTAATTTAATGTTCTAAGCCTTTCAATCTTACAAGTTTCAAAGCTCTCTCTCACCTTTTCTTGTTTTTCTCTTAACTTCTCACATTCTTCTCTTATTTTCTTTCTTTTTTTCTTTCAATATTTGTTATTGCCCAATCGGCAGTTCATAACAGAAAAGGAGCTGCCTTGTTTTATTTTTAATGGCAAATTACTATTTTACCCTTAATGAGTCTTTTTGATTCCATTTGACGGTCCTTATTCTTTGATAGCACTACCGAGCTCCGTTCATCCTAAAATTTTAACCAGGTTTTATTCAATATATTTTAAGATTTCTCATAAAATTTCAGCTCAATCTGATGATTAGATTTAAAATTACATCCAATAACATAAAACTAGTTAAATTGTGATTTTTTATCAAATTTTCGAATTTCTCTAAAAATTCTGAAATTTTAACCTAAGCTAAGGAATCATATTAGAAGGCTCAATGCAAATTTTCAGAATTTTAACCCAATTGGGAGTTATAAATTTGTTACCTTTTGTTTTAAATGAAACTAGTCAATTTATAATTTTTCGCCCAGAGATTTTACAGTATGAGCTGGAGATAAAAGTGTGAAAAAATTGTTTTAGGCTTTTTTTTTCTTTTGTTTTTGGCTCGCTCTGTTATCTGTGGCTTAGGGTTGTATTTATTATATAGAAGTTTTAAAGTCTCAAACAAACACAAACTCTTTTTTTTTTCAAGTTTAAATTTGTTTAAAATTTAAAAAAATTAAAAGAACTGAAAATATTCTAATGATCTTTTTCAAACTGTAGATCAAGGGAAAAAAAAAGAGCAAAAGCACACTACAGTCCTTGGTTTTTCACAAGTTGAAAAATCACACTTTTAATTGAAATCAATCCTTGATATTTTAATATTTATTTTTTATCCTCTCTGAAAATTAAATTAAAAGCAAATAAGTCAACTCAAACTCTTGTAAAATTCTTATGTGATAACCATTTTCCACCAAATGATCTTGGAATTCAAGATGCCATATATTAGGCTTGCTATAGTGAGATTACATAGGGTACAACCTAATAGGTAGGTTCTAGTTGTTAAGTGCATCGATGGATAGGTGACTATCTAGTATCAAATGATCTCCTGTATGTTCAGTGATCATTCTTTAAAAGGTCGATATAAGGTTTATAAGGAGTGTGAAGATTAAGTTCTTGAATAATATCAGATTGGCATACCAATTATTTCCAAGTAAACAATCAAGCGAGAATTGGATGATTTCACAAGTTTTATTTAGGCTTGATATCAAAATAAACCATGTTTGGCTATATATGAAAATAAAAACAAGTTAAAAACTAAAAGAAAGACATATAGGTGTGTTTGCCCAAACACAACCTCAACCTAGGGGAGTTGGCTAGTTAGGCCCGAGGCTCAAGACTAGCTCGGTTTAATTGAGTTAGGCTGACTAAAAGCCCAACAATTTCTTCGTTGTTTTACCCCATTGTTGGCAAGTGTCAGCAGTAGCCAGATGTGAACTAATTCATGTCTTGCATGTAATAAAATAAAGAAAGCAGAAGGTGAAGAGCAGGGGGCTTGCCTGGCCAGGGAGTGATGCTACTGATGGCATTCTTGGTGGCTCAAGGTGGAGGTTAGCGTGGCTAAGAAGGAGATCCCAACTGCTCATGGTGTTACTGCTGTTGATCATAGTGCTTGCTGCGGGAAGTGTAGGGGTGTAGTTGGTGCAAGCGGCTGGTGCTTTGAGTGAGGAGGAAAAGAGGTGTGACCTATGACAGAGAAAGAGGAAACCTCTCTACTACTGTTAGCTTAAGCTTGCTCATAGTTGTTGGAGCTGGTGCAAGAGACTAGTGAGTTACTTGTGTGCTGGTTCTCATGGCTAAAATGGGGGGAGCTATTGAACAAGGCTATTGTCACAAGGGAGAAGAGAGATGAAGCAATGTCGGTTGAGATGTGGAGGAGCAGGTCACGGTAGATAAGAACTTCTCACAATTGGGCTGATGGCGTGCAATTGTCATAGGTGGGCTGCTTCAATTGAGACCATAGTGATGCTGCTGGAGCTTAAGATGACACTGCTAGTGCATGCTGATGATGGTTGAGGAGCTGGGACTATGGTGCTGGTCAGAGGGATGAGAAAAAAGGGGCTGTTTTTTAGAGTGCTTGAACGGAAAGAGATGATGAAGGCTAGTATCTGTTTTTTTTCTTTTTTGTGTGTGGTGGCTCCCTCTTGTAAAGATTGGGGGCTAGATTTTTTTTTCTTTCAGAAGAGTGTATGAGCTGCAGAGAAAAGTGTGGAAAAGTTATTTTAGGCTTGTTTTTTCTTTTGTTTGTGGCTACCGCCGTTATCTGTGGTATAGGGTTGTATATATTGTATAGAAGTTTTAAAGTCTCAAACAAACACAAAATCTATCTTTTTTTTTCAAATTTAAATTTGTTTAAAATTTAAAAAAATCAAAAGAGCTAAAAATATTATGATCTTTTTCAGACTAAAGATCAAGGGAAAAAAGAGAGCAAAAGCACACTATAGTCTCTAGTTTTCTACGAGTCAACAAATCACAACTTTAATCGAAATCAATCTCAGATCTTTTAATATATATTTTTTATCGTCTTTGAAACTTAAATTAAATGCAAATAGGTTAAAATTTGGGTGATGACAGCACCCTTTTATCAATGGCAAACTATTATGGATCCCATCAAGAAATACATAGTAAGATTTGGACAACAACTTTGACCTTTTATCAAAAAAAAATTACCAAACTTTGATTGTCCTAAAATTTTAACTAAAGATAAAAAAATATATCTGAAAACTTTTGATAAAATTTTAATTTAATCCAAGTCGGATTGAAAATTATGCTTGTTGGCGTAAAGCTACATATGAGAACAAATTAAGCTCAAATCCAAATTTGATTGTCCTATATCATCCTTAAAATCTTATAACAAAGATATAGCAACACTAGGAATAAAAGAATGAAAATTGCTAGTGTTAAAATATACTTTTTTATACATAAGTAAAATTACAAGCATGTTAGAAAAAATAAGCATTCTTGATCTTGCTCTATTTTATATAGAAACTCAAATGTACCTCTATTTTCTACACTCTTTTCTTTTCTCATCCTTGTTTTCTTCTCTCCACTCTTAGCTCAATTGACTTTTTTTCTCCCTTAGCCAAATCTGAGTCTTTTCTCTCCTCTTTTATTTTTTCTTTCAAACTCACTTTATTTGCACTTTTTAAACTTATGACCTCAAATGATTTATTTGTCTCCTTAGTTTTGCTTTCTCGTTTCAACTTTAATTGGTCTTGTTTAAGCCTTCAATTTTTTTTTTTGCCAATTTTTACCTATAACAACATTATATAAAAATAATAGCTGATAATAATTTCAGATATGCATTTTGTACTAACCACTTCCGTACATATATTTTCATGGTAACCACGTCCTTACATTGTTGTATTACCATTTCATCTTAACTTTTCTTTTTAAATTTCATTTGGTCTTCATAAACTTATTTAGGTGACAATGATTCAAGTATGTATATCCTTCCATCATTATCAAGAGAATACCTATTTTTAAATCCATCATGATTGACCTTCCTATCAAATTGTCAAGGTATCCTCAACAAGATGTGACTTGCATGCATTGGAACCACATCACACAGAACCTCATCAATATACTTATCAATCGAAAACAGAACCAAGACCTGTTTAGTCATTTTCACCTCACCACAATCATTGAACAATTGCAACCTATAAAGTCTATCATGCTTAATCATATACAAGTTCAATTTACTAACAACGATAATACTAGCTATATTAGCCTAACTTCCATTATCTATAATCAAATTACACTTTTTATTTTGTACATGGCAACATGTATGAAAGATGTTCTCTTTCTAGCTGAAAGTTCCACCCTGGTCAAATCTAACATTCTTTCGGCTTTAATTATACCAAAATCGATCTATATTCATCATCATTTACATTTGTGTTTTCATCCATAAATCAATAAATTTAGTTTTAACATTTTCTACAGCCCTTCAGATAATGTTTCTTCTCCAATCAGCCCCCATTTCCAATCCATCCATCCTACTATTTTATTGTATCATCAAAGCCATCTCGTCTTTCATATCTTTCATCACCCTAGTCAACAACTCAAGTTGTTGGGCGAAAGCTTGCATTTGAAAGGTGTTATTCATTTTCAGTGTCGTAGGGTCGTTATTTTCAAACATCATTGAATAGGTAAAAATTAATTACTAGCAAGAAAAATATATCCTCGCTACTCTCGTGTTTCACACAATTTAAGGCTTTTCATTCAATTGTTCTCACTACGCCTTTTACCTCTTGGCTCACCTTCTTACGGTTCTTTTAAAACTAAAAATCAAGGAACCAAAGTCAATGGCTATCGTAATGCAATCCAAATACATATAAAGTGAAACAAGAATCAATAAGATATTGAAAACAAATAAAATAAAACTATGATTATGATCTCATAAGTAGCAAAGCGAATTCATATGAAATATGAACGATACAAAAACTCTACATAAAACAGAAGCAAAAATGAATGAAAACACATATTTGAATCTTAAATAACTTAAACATAACATAAATAAACTGAATAGGTTAACATAAACAGTTGTAAACATTTTTTTTGCAACTTGATGCAAAATTGACCTCTTACACAATTTTAATCACCAGAATTGAAACTCAAACCAAATGATATTGGAACAACCTCAAATTTCATATATAGTACCCTTGTACCCTAATGCTAATGGGTCAGACATGCACCTAATTTAAATAAATTCCAAGCTTATTAAAATAAGGTTTATAAATAATAAAATATAAAAAATTAGACAATAATTATTTTTCACCATTTGTCGCATATGATAATGAAAAATACTCCAGAGAAATAATTGTTGAAAAATCCATGCTGAACAAAAAGTCTAATGCTTTGTAAAATAAGAATTAGTTTTTTGATTAATTAATTCTTCTTGTTTGATAAGAAATTCTTGTAAAATAAGTAACCCAAGGCTGCCACATAAATTTTCAAAGCATTAATGACTCCTTGTAGTGAATGAAATCCATAACTTTTAAGGAAACAATGTTTTTTTTTCATTTTCGATTTTGATGACATATTTTAGGCTCAACTTTATACATGCTGTTCTCTTTCATTTAGATGAATTTGCGAGCCTACAATATATTGTCGGAAAGGTAAAGATGTCTAGTTTCTAACCAAATTAGAATCGCATCCAAACTTCTCCTGTAGTTTCAGATATGATTGAAAAGTAGACAAAGGTCCAAAGAGGTACATTTAAACATTTTTAACCCAAGTTTCTTGACTTAGACAATTGAACTCCTCTTGGATCCACTTTATTTAAGACCATCTTGGATCCATTTTATTTTAGGTCTTATAATACACCCAATAGACACTCCTAATAGATCCTTAGCCAAAATTGCTTTAAATAGTTACTATGTTATGAGATTTTGTCTTCCGCTTCTGCAAAATTTGGTATTTCGTTAGTTTTTGCAATTATTTTGGTATTTCGTCCCCTTCAGCTTTTGCAATTTGGTATTTCCGTTCAGTTTTTGCAAAAAAATTTTATGTTTTAGAGTAATCATATAATTTTGAGAAGATATTTGTTTAGTTTCTGCAATCATTGTTCAGTTTCTGCAATTTGGTATTTTGTTTTTCGCTGCATTTGCATTCTGGTTCTCTGTGATTGTTGATTATGGCTACTGAAAGAGATGATTCGCTTCAGTCTGTGAGTGTGAGGTTGGATGGGAAGAACTATTCGTATTGGAGCTATGTAATAAGAAATTTTCTTAAGGGTAAGAAGATGTGGGGATATGTTAGTGGAACTTATGTGGTACCTAAGAATACTGAAGAAGGAGATACTGCTTCGATAGATGCATGGGAAGCAAACAATGCAAAGATCATTACTTGGATCAACAATTCTGTTGAGCATTCTATAGGTACATAGTTGACAAAGTATGAGACAACAAAGGAGGTTTGGGATCATCTACAACGGTTATTCACGCAATCAAATTTTGCAAAACAGTATCAGTTAGAGAATGACATACGAGCTCTTCATCAGAAGAATATGAGTATTCAGGAGTTCTATTCTGCCATGACAGATCTTTGGGATCAATTAGCTCTTACAGAATCGGCAGAATTAAAAGCATGTGGGGCTTATATTGAACGTAAAGAGCAGCAACGATTGATACAATTTTTAACAGCACTTCGCAATGATTTCGAAGGATTTAGAGGTTTAATTCTGCATTGTTCCCCATTGCCTTCTGTTGACTATGTTGTCAGTGAGTTATTGGCTGAAGAAATACATTTTTAGTCTTATTCTGAAAAGGAAATTCTTTCTGCTTCAAATCCTTCTATACTAGCAGTACCTTCTAAGCCATTCTCTAATCATCAGAACAAGCCTTACACAAGGGTTGGTTTCGATGAGTGTAGTTTCTGTAAGCAGAAAGGTCATTAGAAGGCTCAGTGTCCTAAGTTGAGATAACAAAATCAAGCTTGGAAGTCTGGCAGTCAGTCACAATCTAATGCTTATCGACCACCTCAGGGTTATAAACCACCACACCACAATATTGCAGCAGTAGCTTCTCCATACTCTATTACCGATCCTAATACTTTGGCCGAGCAATTTCAGAAGTTTCTCTCCTTGCAGCCACAAGCAATGTCTGCTTCTTCCATAGGTTAGTTGCCTCATAGTTCCTCAGGTATGTCACACTCTGAATGGGTATTGGATTCTGGTGCTTCCCATCATATGTCTTTAGATTCCTCATCTTTTACCTCTATATCCCCTTTGTCCTCTATTCCTGTTATGACTGCTGATGGCACTCCTATGCACTTAACAGGTGTTGGTTCTGTTGTCACACCTCACTTGTCTCTCCCTAATGTTTATCTTATACCAAAAATCAAATTGAATCTTACGTCTGTTGGTCAAATATGTGATTCTGGTGATTATTTAGTCATGTTTTCTAGTTTTTTTGTGAATCCCTGGAAATTTATAATTTAAATATGCAGATGCGTAAAACCTCATGTAAACGTAACACTGAAAGTGGTAATATTTCAATGAGTGATGGAAACCAAGATTAGAAATAATAGATAAATAATGATATATAATGGAAAAGATGACCTCCATAAAACGAATTTTAATTTAGAATTCATAAGGACAGAGAAACTGGTAACGTGTTTTGATGGATAAAATAATGAGAAAAATAACAAAATATTTCTAGGAAATAAGTGAGGTAATAAAGAATACATTATAATAAGGATAATGCAATGAAAAGGGTAGGACTGAAGGTGCAAACACCGATTAAAATTAGTGATGTTATTTTAAAACGGTAATAAGCCCGATAAATAAATAAAGGTGGAAATTCTAAAATGAATATATTCCAAAATAATAAAATGACCTTAAAGGGTTAGAAGGACAATTGATATGATTTTATGTGAAGATTGAACAAGAAAAATCTAGATTGTTTATGAAAAGTCATGAAATGACCAATTTTACATTAGAAAGCGAAGCTCTCAATCCAATCGTCGGATCGGGATGCAATTTTGCATGAAGTCTATTAATATGTTTTCTTACCTTGGTTAAAGATCACATCCCAATCAGAGTTCAGTAAAGACTAGCAATTCAAGCAGAAATAAACCGGATAGTTTACATGAAAAATAAAATGAAATATATAAAGGCATAAATGAGGGATATAATTATAATTAGAGGAAAATGTATATTTAAAACAGCTAAAGGCCACCAGTTCAAGGAAAAGAAAATGAAAAAAAAAGAGAGAAAAGAGGGAGAGACAATGGAGAATTCAGCTAGAGAGGGGGGTGCAGAATTTGGAAGAAACAATAATACTCCAGTGGCCATATCTCTATACTCCACCGTTGGATCATGTTGGGTTTTTGATATATTGTTCTTCTCACACTACTCTACTAACTGAACGGAGCGATTTGAAGGAACACAATCCGTTGGACAGAAATCATCATCTGAACTTTTCTGGAAAACAAAAGGAAATAATTCTGCAGAGCAGTTTTGGTCGCCGGCCGATTTCTCTCTCTTCCATCGTTGGATCGTGCTCATTCTTGGATATGTGGTGCACCTAGATGTTACCTTCATGCTGGACGGGGGAGATCGGAAAATATTTCTCCGGCAAGGTTTCATGCATGTTGAACAGTAGCTCACCCATTTTCAGGTAAGCTCGGTTTTCTTCAGATCTAGGGAGATTTAACCGTTGGATCATTATGATTTTGAGGTATATTATGCACAACGCTATGATATGTAGTCTGACCGTTGGGTTTGAAACAATAATTAGAGGTTGATGACTTATTGCCTTTTGAATCTATTGCTAGTTTTGGCAAAATGTAGTAAGCTTGATTAAATACATGTTTTGATGAAATTAGAATTGTGTGGGTGTAGGTTTTATGGAAGATGTAATGGTAAAATATGTTCTTGTTATTAGTATTATTATAGATTAATTGTGTATTCTTTATATGAGGGGAAGAATGATTATTGTGTAAGAATAGTAAGGAACATTGCTATATGAACATGTTGATTGAATAGAACATGTTGAATGAATAGAAAGCTAACTTGTTGGTTGTGTGGATATAAATGGGGTGGAACCATGAAGAAATTGAAATGAAAGAAATTTGAAAAAATAAAACATATTTAAAGCTAGCCATAAGTGTTTTTAGCAAATGGTTAGTTAATGAAGGTTGTCATGGATCCCAATTAGTAGGGTGAAATTATTGTTGTGATAATGATCTGAGATTATTAATTGTTAAGGTTTGCCGTATATGTTTAATCACACGAGGAGAAAACGAAAGAAAATGAATAGTTCATCATTTTGTTATATTAATAATAATGATAGGAGAAATCTCAAAAGGAATGAGTTTCCTTATTTTGATCTAATCTTACTATATTGTAGAGGTAGGGAAATTGTTTGAATGTTTTGCTTTAGGATTGGTTTGAATTTGTGATTTAATGATGCCAAATGACCTTGGATGATGTTGATTTTGCATGAAAATAAGTTGGAAGTTGAAAAGGATTTCCAAGGAATGAAAATCCTCGTTGTCCAAAATTTTAGCTATAAAGAAGGGGCTATTGTGATTGTTGATTTTGAGCCTTAAAACAAAATAATTTGGAGTTGGTTTCTTCATAAAAGTTGTATCTCTATGTTTAGCCTCTCATAGAGATAAATCACGCCCAAAACTGAGTTTTACAACTTTAGTTATGATTAAGACACTAGATAGTATTCTGGGTAGGTTAAGCTTAATTGATTGGAATTAGACAATTTTTAATCGTTGCTTGGAATTGCTGTTGAGTGATGGTTTTGATAACAAAATTATAAGAATGAATATAAACATTAAAATGAGTAAGAGTATGAGATCTTAAAGAAAATTCCTTGTGATTAGTTTGAAAATACTAGTTGAATGAGAATTAAATGAAGATGTGATGGTTGTATTGTTGATAAAAATTGGATCCCTGGTGGTACAGGGAAAGCTGTGGGGACTGGACAATTGCATGGAGTGGCAGCACGTTGACACGATCAAAGAGTTGATGTCTTATCCCAAGTGCAGGAGTGTCACAGTAATAAATAACCCGGCAAGACCGGGGTCGAACCACAGAGAGGTTAATTGTATAAATTATAATTAATAAAACAACAACAACAACAACAACAACAACAATAGTAACAATAATAGTAATAGTAATAATAATAATAATACTCAGTACGTGGCGTTGTTATACCTGAGAATGATCTCAAAGATCGGGTCACAGGTTTCCAGCCTATATACTGAGTTTATGAAAAGAT
>Ga0325403_1007665_pt1 | contig 10321 bp, 4 predicted proteins | sample PopdelMetagenome_19_FD_205665 | JGI IMG/M metagenome (GOLD analysis project Ga0325403, IMG submission 205665) | Populus deltoides microbial communities from Bellville, Georgia, United States - Xylem-PdKOR-R4 | ecosystem: Host-associated > Plants > Phyllosphere > Stem > Wood/Secondary xylem...
ATAAATTAAAAAAAATGTAGTAAATTTTTGTTTAGATAATACATGCGTTTGGTTAGTTATATTCATAGATATGTTTTTTTTTAATAAAAGTATTTATTTTGTATAAAATTTTGAATATGTTTTTTTTTATAATATTTAATAAGTATTTGTGTAAAATTAGGATGATAATAAAATGATATATTATAAGACTATCTAAATGGTACGGGGATCACAGTTTTTTTCTAACTTTTTTTTTAATTATTTTTTTCTTTCAACTTTTCTAATTTTTTTTTTCATTTATTTTTTTTAAAATTATTTTTTGTTGATTTTACTTTTAAATATTCACCTGGTTAAAATTTTTACTTTGTAATTTTTTTCTTTGAAATACTGTGGATTGCAGCGATGTTTTTCCACATAATTTTTCTATTTTATTTTTTAAAATTATATTTATCGATTTTTTTAATATGGAGCTGATTGAGAATTTAGTTTTATAATTTTTTTTCTTTAAAACGTTGTTGATTGCTAGAGTGTTTCTCTGCATGATTTTTTTATGATTTTCTCCAAAATTATCTTTTTTTATTTTATTTTTTAATATTGAGCTGGTTAAAAATTACAGTTATAATATGTGAGGAAATCACTATAACTTTCCTCGAAAATTATTGTTGATTACTACAATGTTTTTCCCCACATGATTTTTTTCTGTTTTTGTTATGTTTTTTTCTAAAATTATCTTTGTCAATTTTATTTTTTAAATATTAAGTTGGTTAAGAATTGCAATTACAAGTAAACACAAGTTTTTCCTCACAAAACACTATGGATTGATACAGTTTTTCCTCACATGGTTTTTTTCCAGTTTCTTTTGTGTTTTTTTTTTGTAATATTTTTTTTCAAAATTATCTTCATCGATTTTATTTTTTTTAATATTGAGTTGGTTAAAATTTAATTTTGTAATAAAGCTTAATCATGTTGTGAAAGCATTGTAGTTTTGCTCATAAAACATTGTGGACTGCTACAGTGTCTCTCCGCATGGTTTTTTTTGTTATAATTTTTTTCAAATTATCTTTTTCAATTTTATTTTTTTAATATTGAGTTGTTTGTAAATTACAATTACAAGTCATTACAAATAAGGCTAAATCATGTGGGGAAGCACTGTAGCTTTCATCACAAAACACTGTAAATTGCTATAATGTTTCCAACATGATTTTTTTTTTTTGGTGTTTGTTTTGTTATTTTTGTTCTAAAATTGTTTATGTCAATTTTGTTTTTAATAATATTAACTGATTAAGAATTTAGCTTTGTTATTTTTTTCTTTAAAACACTGTGAATTGTTGTAGTGTTTTCCCATGTGATTTTTTTATGATTTTTTCTAAAATTATCTTTGTCGATTTTTTTTTAATATTGAGTTGGTTGTTGCAATGTTTTTCCATGTGATTTTTTTATGATTTTTTCCAAAATTATCTTTGTCGATTTTTTTTTAATATTGAGTTGGTTAAGAATTATAATTACAATAAAGTTAAAGCATATGAGGAAAGCGTTGTAATTTTTCTCACAAAATGCTGTGGATTGCTACAATATTTCTCTAAATGGTTTTTTAGTTTATTTTATTGGGAAAAGTGTTATAGTTTTTCTCACAAAACATTGTCAATTGCTGCAACATTTTTTCTCATGGGTTTTTTTCCTTTCAAAATTATTTTTGTTGGTTTTTTTTAATATTAAGTTAGTAGAGAATTTAGCTTTGTAATTTTTTTTGCTTTTTATTAACTGAAAAGCTAAATCATGTGGCGAAAGCACTGTATCTTTCCTCACAAAACACTGTAGATTGCTACAAATCATTTTGTTCAATCTCTAAGTTTTTGATCACCAACACAACCTTTTTTCCCGTCATGAAATATTTGCTTCATCATACCTTTAATTTCTATTACTTATCTAGCGCTGGTTCACAATTATAACACTATCAAGTACATTTATTTTATAAGCCCGTGACAGCGCGCAGGCATGTCATCTCGTTACAGTGAAAAGATAATCATCATAATGTTAATGTTAATAGCAATGATGGTGTTGAAGTGATGAGATAGTAGTTATGGTGAAAATTATGATAAAAATAATAATAATAGTGAATAACTGGGATGAAGTTGGTAATAAAAAGATAATAATAGCAAATTAATTGTAAATAATTAGATAATATTATAAATTGATTATGTTTTATAAAATATTATATAAACTTTACAAAGTGAAAATATTTTTTTAATAAATAATCTAAAATAGATGTCCATATCAAATATTAAAATTTAAAATATTTTAGCCAAATCCAATGATAAAGTTGTACACTATCCTATAAATTTTGGCCAATTTCTTTTTATCGAACCTTTTTCTTTGCTTATTTCAACCAAATCCCGCTAAAATAATAAATATTCTAAATTGGAATAGGCTAATAAGTGAAATGCTCCTCAAACCAACTAAGATGAAAAGTTAAGATTTTTTTTTCCAGTCAAAACATAAAAATATTATAATTTTGTTGGTCATGTGAATGATTTTGTGAGGTTGTGATCAAGATTGTTGAAGTGTTTCTTAGGGTGCGTTTGTTTTTAAAAAGTGATTTTTAAAAAATTATTTTTCAAACTTTTCTATATTTATTTATTATTAAAAAAGTTGGTCAACGAAAAACACTTTCTTGTCAAAGAAAAATTTAGCTTGATTTCTAGGAAAATATTTTCTTTTTATTTTGGGCGGAAAACACTTTTCAGAAGTTGTGAAAAATTTAAAAATATCATATTATTTGCTGATTATGTCAAATTTGGTCCTCAAACTTTTGATTGCTATATATTTTGTTTGAATCTTTTTTTTTTTCAAATTCATCTCTTAAAATTTGATTTAATTTGGATTTAATATTAACTTTAGTCCTTATTTTTATGATTATTATTTACTTTTCTCTTATCATTTTTTAAATTGAAATTTTTTATCTATCAAATTTGATTCTCTTTCATTTAATTGTTACTTATTTTATTTAAAATAATTTATGAAATTGTAATTATTATTATTTTAATTTTATCATCTTTCAATTTTTTTATTTGTTAGATTTTATCTCTATTATTTTGATTATTATTTATTTTGAGATAATTTATGAAATTAGATTTTTTTCAATTCTATTCTCATTCAACTTTTTAATTTGTAAGATTTGTTTTTTATTATTTTAATAAACTTAAAAATACTTACTTTCTATAATATTATCAAACATTAAAAAATAATTTATTTTTTAAAAAATTACTTTTAAAAAAACTATTTTTCAAAAAAAACTACTTCACTACAGGGAGTTATACTCTTTGTTTTTATTCTTCCATATTCTTGAGATGTACTATTTATTGCCTTCCAATTGATATGATTTGGTTCGTTGACTTTCTCTTGGATTTTTTTCTTTTAATTTTATTAAATCTATGTTCTCCTTAGACCATTGCTTTTCAAAATTTAATCATTCAAGATTATTAATTGACTTTAGGACTTGTAATATTAGTTAAAATATGTGTAAGATAGCTAAACATCTACATTTAAAAAAAAATTTCAAGATTGAATTTGGTGAAGTGACTAACACTTGATGGGCTTATAATGATTGGATTTAGAAATCGTTTGAAAACGCAGTGTAAACCATGTTTTTAAAAAATTTAAAATTTTTTTTTATTAAAATTCAATATGGTTTGTATGTTTTGGATCGTTTTGATGTGCTGATATCAAAAATAATTTTTAAAAAATAAAAAAATATATTATTGACATGCATTTCGATATAAAAAATTATTTGAAAAGCAACTGCTACCATATTAGTTAACACACGCCGTTGGTCTCCTGGGTTGGTACGGTAACTTATTTGTTCACTTGCAAAAACAAATCCCTATCGAAAAAAAAAAACCTCTGATATTTAAATTAATTAATGTAAGTAGAGATGAGTGTGTTGAGCAAAAGAGTAACGTGAGAGGCTAGAAAAATATGTGTAGAGGAGAACAACAGGTGAAAAGCAATGATTATGGTACTTGTATGTTTTGCTTTCAGCAGAATTCTATAAGGAATTAACTATTGAAAATTGAATGTTCAATCTATCATATTTAATTTAAGATATTTATAAACTTTAATCACGTTTCGTTCACTTATCTGTAATGATTATGAGTATTTGAAAAATTGAGGTGTCATCCAAGGAGACAGGTCAAACGAGATAATTATAAGCTAAATTACATTGGAAAAGTAGTGTTCATCAAAATTCATAATACTTTGAACTGGAACAATGTTAGTAAAAATTATGTTCATCAAGATTCATGGCAATATGATAATGTAGTAGTAGAGTAGTCCGTTACCACAGAGAGTTATAAAGACTGTAGGGGTAGAGTAGAGTTGTATTTTTATTGGGATACATTTAGCATTAAATGAATGGTTTAGAAGAAAACAGTCAGTGTAAATTTTGATAGGGTATGGTGGGATAACAAGCTCCAAGCTGCAGACACCTGGTGTTGGGGCTGTCATGCCCTGCCACATAGAGTTTCAAAGGCTGCAGGGGGTGGGGTTGTGCCTCAGGCTACAGACACCTGGCGTCGGGGTTGCATGCCCTGAGTGCTAGTGCCAAACCCGCGTGCCTGATTGCAGAACCCGGCGAGCGGGTCTGAAAACCATGTGCTTGGGGTCTGCAGACTCGCACATACAGCACGCCTAGGGTCTGCAAACCCGCTCCACTTGGTCTGGATTCATTGGTAATGGATTCAAGGCTAATGGATCTCACGTCAAGATCCAATTCTCTTGGGTCCGGTGTCAGGACCCAAGGCTAATGGGTCTTGCGTCAGAACCCAAGGCTAATGAGTCTTGCAGATGACCTATATCTCTTGGGTCCGGCATCAGGACCCAAGGTTCTAGAGTCTTTGGTTTCTAAATATTATTATCTATATTATAAATATTATTATTTTCAATATAATTAAAAATATTAATATTAAAAATAGTATTGTTTGTGTTACAAATATTATTATTTTTATTATAATTAATAGTATTTATATTAAAAATATTATTATTATGGGTAATGGGTCCTACAGAGGACCCAATTCTCTTGGGTCCAGCGGAGGAGTCAAGGCTAATGAGTCCACCGTCCGAACCCAAGAGAATTGAATCCTGCGTCAGGATCCAAAGCGGATAGGTCCTGCAGCAGATCCAATTTTAATTTCATAGGTCTCGTGTCAGGACCTAATGTTCTATAGTCTTAGGTTTCTAAATATTATTATTTGTATTATAAATATTGTTGTTTTTATTACAATTAAAAGTATTAATATTAAAAATAGTATTATTTGTGTTATAAATATTATTATTTTCATTATAATTAAAAGTATTAATATTAAAAATAGTATTATTTGTGTTACAATTATTATTATTAATAAAATAATTAATAGATTTGAAAAAAAATATTATCAATATTGAAATACAACCATAGATTGATTTGATGGATAAAATTAAAAATTATTATTATTGTTATTGTTACTGTTATTATTATCATTAACACCGTGAATTGCTACAGTGTTTCTCCACATGAATTTTTTTTATTGCTTTTTGTTGTTTTTTTGTTATGATTTTTCTTAAAATTATCTTTATCGATTTTATTATTTTAATATTGAGCTGGTTGAGAATTTAGCTTTATACTTTTTTTCTTTACAACATTTGAATTGCTATAGTGTTTCCCACATGATTTTTTTTGTTATGACTTTTTCTAAAATTATCTTTGTCGATTTTATTTTTTTAATATTAAACTGGTTGAGAAGTACAATTACAATAAAGCTAAATCATGTGGGGGAAGCACTTTAGCTTTCCACACAAAACACCGTGAATTGCTACAATGTTTTTACACATGGTTTTTTTTGTTATGATTTTTTCTAAAATTATCTTTATTGATTTTATTTTTTTAATATTGAGGTGGTTAAAAATTTAACTTTGTAATTTTTTTTTTACAATTAAAGCTAAATCATGTGAGAAAAATATTATAACTTTTCTCACAAAACACTATAAATTGTTACAATTTATTCTATTCAATTTTTAAATTTTTTATCACCAACATATATTTTTTTCTCATTAAATATTAGCTGTATCATATCTATTATTTATTTATAAATATAACACCATTAAACATGTGCTTCATTAAACCTTCGTATCGCGCTGGCATGAGTTGTAGCGTGCCATCTGGTACTACCAATTCGTCGGAAGCGGAGGGTGATGAGACGGAGAGGGTGACGAGAGGCCATTATTGGAGAGTAGGCGTTGTTCTAACAAAGAGAAGAACTCCACATGGCGGTATGTAACAATTGCTAGGCTTGGGAATTTAACCTTTATTTAAAAGAGTTCAAGATTATTGACGTTTTGTTTTTTCTCTAAACTTTTATAATTTTAATGCTTTTTTTAAAAAAAAACTCTAATTTCTTTCTTATAGCTAGAAGTTGCCTTACCTTGGATTTAACTTGCATGCATCGCAAATAAATGCTCGGACGCTCGGAGAGAAAATGAAAGGAAACTCTCTCTTTTACCCTTGAGCTTGCCTTGTTGCCGCAGCCACTACAACCCGTGCTTTGCAGCGGGCAAGATTTTATTTTTCAGTGAAAAAACGGTGTACAGACAAGTTTTCTGACATGTTTTTTTACATCTGAAAGAATTTCAAGTAAAAATAAAAAAAAGTTTATTTATAAATATATTTAAATAAATTAAGTATTATATGTGTTACAGCTTTAAAAAACATAATTGATAATTTTAAAAAAATTAAAAGATAAAAATGTATTTCATAGTATTTAATTTATTAAAATAGGCTTGATTTTGTTTTATAAATTTATTAATTAGAATATTTATTTTTATAGCTAGGTTTAAATTGTCATAGAAACAGATACATACATTAAATTGATTGAATAAAATAAAATTTTAAAAAATATTTTATAAAATTGTACATATTATAAATATTATATATTTTTTGTATTTTATAAAATAATCATCCAAAAAAATAAAGCAAACCACAAAAGCAACCTTGCACCAAAATGAAAAAACAAATAACTGTTATTTAAAAGAAATTTTTCAAACAAAATTAAGTAGGGAAGTGTATTAATCGAACCCTGGACCAAAAAAAAACTTTGAAAACATGTTTTTTATTTTACTCTTTTGGCTTTCAATTTTATATTTTGGCTTTCGTTGATAAATTCAATTCAATTCAATTGACTTTGAATTTGGTTTAGAAAGGGTCAAAGTGAAAGAAATTTTTTGAATAGCTAGCTGGTCTCCAGTGAAATGTTAAGGGGTGTGCATTGTGAGCATCTATGGTAGATAACCAACGCGTTTATAGTTTTTTTTGCTTAATGGTAGAATGTGATGGATAGTTTAAGATATATATATAGAGCTTTTCAATAAACTGAATATGCAGGGAGTTAATTTAATGTAAACACGCAGTGCATTATCATTCCAGAATTAGCAACTGCAGTATAATGAAACATTGTTTGAGTTGGAAGGCTGATAAAAACAAAAGGTTGCATGAACCCTAAACAAACCAAGGGCATCTATTTTAAAAGAGCAGTTTTCATAACAAAATCTGGTTCAACAGCAAGAGAAAAGCCACAGGAGGCTCATATTATAATAAGCAAAACATTGTTGGTGTTGATCGTTTTGTCGTTGGAGATCTACGACGACATCTGCAACAATGGTCAATCTATCAACGTATATTGACGACAGTTGGAGCACAAAAACTAAATGATTGATAGAAGAAGAATCTAAGAATGAGTGCTGAAATTAGTAAACTTGGCTTTTTATAAAAAAAAGCAGTAGTTGAAAATGGTGATGTTCGTGGAATGAATGGATAAAAAGTATGGTTAAAACTAAGCTATAAAGTGGATGAGATGTTTCAGGCATCAATCGAATACCATGCATAGAGTCTGATGTGGTTGTTAATTTACAAGGTAAAAAAACTGAGTCTTAACAATCCAAAATTTTGAGCCCAACGTTGTAGAGTTTGTGGGGGTCTTTTGCAATCTTAAGAACTGGCGTAAGCTGGTGCAAAATGTATAGTTCATATATAGTAAAATGAAAGGTGCTGTGAAGTCATTGTCATGTGCTAAATATTTTCTCATTATTTAACCATATATTCATGTATGCAAGCTTAGCAACTGCCAAGTGATTTGGTAAATGTTAAACTGCCAATAACATTGGTTTTGTTGACAGCAGAAGTAAATATTAAATTGCTAAAATGAATTCGATAAGATGGTTGTGAGTGAACTAGAAAGTACTGTTGTTGATAAAGCCATGTAAACACTTGAAAAGCACCATAGTGAGGTGGAAATCCGTAGCGAAAATGTGATGCAGGGACAACTTTAGATCAAGAGCACAAAAGCCAACCGTGCATTATTAGTTCTAGTGTGATAGACATGTCTAATGTCTTAACTAAATAGATAAAGAAACTGAAGAACTTGAAAGTGAATAATGAAATGCATGCAATTAAGGATCATTAGAGTTTTATGAAGCAAGCAATGATATATCTAAATCATTCTTGTTTAGATTTCTTGGAATTGAAGGTGCAAAAAGTAAAAATCTTTAGACATTCCTTTTTCAAGGGTTAGAAAGCTATATAGTATGTTTAGTTCTTTTTTTTCCTGATGTTTCATTGTAATTTAGGTAAGAAAAGTAGGCTTACATGTTTTGTGCAGGTGGATCAGTGAAGGTCAGAGCTCTCTTCGTTTGTGGTAGAGAGCTTTCTAGTTTGTTTTTTTTTTTTTTGCGAGAAGTGATGCTATGATATGAGGATGAAGAAGATGGGTGCATTTGAACAAAGCTAGCACTGAAAGGACAAAGTAGGTGTTGGAGGTGTTAAACACAGTGTATGAACTGCTGTTATAGGAAGGGAAACCTCTGAAGGTCCTGCTTCAGCTTGTGCAGCGAGGTTGATTAGTGACTGGTCTGAGCTGTCATCAAGCACATTTTTTACATAGATGTCACACCTATATAGTGCTAATGTATAGGCTCCAAAACACAGCTGAAGAATTTCAGTTTTGTTGAGGACTTCAAGCATTTGTGGGGGGATGATATAAGGTTTGCTAAACTTTCTATCATAGACAGTGATGAGACGAGGCCTTAAAGTAATTTTCAGCAGGTTTGCCAGAAAGCAAAAAGTTTGACATATTTTCCATCTGTCACGACACAATTAATCTTGTACCTCATGAAATCCAAATAGGAGCAGTTTTTTGAAAGTAAGCAACATAAGATTAGAAAAAAGACCAAGGAAGATTGTATTTGTATTTGTTGAAAAAAAGTAGTGGTTGGTGTTTTGTATTCACCATGGAATACGAGTGGAGCTTGGAGAGCTATGTTCTATGCATTTTAGATTGTTACTGGTTCCTGAGAGTGATTTGTTGCAACTTGGACAGCTCTCGAACCACCAACCATTGAAAAGGTCATGGTCAGCAATAGAAGCCTTGTATGTGAAACGTGTGTTCTGCAGGCATAGATGGAAAGCATTAAATTGTTGAAGCTGATGAGTTTGCAAGGAAGGAAATATTGATGTAAGTGTGTAAGTAAGATAATAAGAAAGGAAGAATAAAGAAATAAAGGAGAGACTTTATGCCTAATGGATCCATGCATAGAATTTATTTGATTGTTTTCCTATTTTCATTGATTTTATCTTCCAAAGACAACACAGCATGCATGGATGGAGGAAATTGTTGAATCTTCACGAGCATTTGGCCATAGCTAAATCAATGGAAAAAACCATGGAACAGAAAGCAGAGAGTTAATAATGGAATAAAAAGAGGTGTATATGAGTACTCATTAGAAAATGAGACAACATACTAATGTTTATATGGTAAAAGCTCTGGTATGTCTGGGCTGAAATACTACAGGGAAGCTGTTGTGCCTGTTAAGTTTGCATTGCCTGAAAAGAGAAAAGAAGTGACAGTTATTTGCTATTTTTTTTTTTATGAAAAAAGGAATTAATAGAAACATATCCAATTCTGTAAAGAATTAGAATGTTGCAGTGAAGTAGCCATATAGATCTATTATATATAGAAAACATCGAAACTCAGTGGCACAAAATCCTGAGAAAATAGCAATGACAGGAGACTCAACACTGGCAAGGACAAGATCATCGAAGCTTCGAGCAACGTCACCCCATAAAGTAACACGACGCTCCTCGCCTCTTAAACAAAGAATAAAATGGTTATAATGATTATGACTGTTGCACGTTCGTCAACAAAAGCTGAGTATCGATCTGTTGCAGCTACCGCTGCTGAAATAAAATGGTTGTGTTCACTCTTGACAGATCTTGGCATTACTTTACAACAGGCTCCTACAATCTATTGCGACAATATTG
>Ga0325403_1007667_pt1 | contig 10320 bp, 6 predicted proteins | sample PopdelMetagenome_19_FD_205665 | JGI IMG/M metagenome (GOLD analysis project Ga0325403, IMG submission 205665) | Populus deltoides microbial communities from Bellville, Georgia, United States - Xylem-PdKOR-R4 | ecosystem: Host-associated > Plants > Phyllosphere > Stem > Wood/Secondary xylem...
ATTTTTAAATCAATACCACGTCGTGACCATGGCGGCAAGGTGCACTTTTTGGGTCTCAGCAATGATGTTAGGCAGGGCTTTGTACGATCTGCTTTCCAAAACCATTAACATATATTTATTTATTCGAAAGGAAATGAGAGGAGTAAAGAGATGCTAAAATTAAAAATCAAGAAATACAAGTCTAACAAAAAACTTCAATCTCAAATCCATTAAATCCCTTGTAGGTCCACTATATAAATCAACACACTTCCATTCAGAAGTTTGATATTAAGAATACAAATATTTCATACAAGAGAAGCCATGACTGTCACTTCAGAGACTGCAAATCAACTTCAACCTCACACTTGGACCCCGACAAATCTTCAACTTTAAACACGAGGGCAACTGCAAGAAATTCCAACTTCGTGTGGGTTCATGCAAGCCTCCGAACCTAAAATCAACTTCCCAGAGAAAGAAAGGGGATAACAGAGATAAAAGAATCAAACCACATACCTAGATGACTAAAGACCCTGGTCATATAGATAATCACCAAGCCTCTCCACAATCATGTTGCATTGACCGGGCGCTAGAGGCTCGTCATACACTCCAATGACAAGTGCCTGATTGGTCTTCTTGATGGTGACACCGCCAGAACCCTGATAAAAATAACGTCAATTCAATGGAAACACATAAAGGAGAGACAAATAAAGAAAGATCGTGGTAGATAAAGGCTGAACGCAGTGTACCATGCAAGAAGAACTGTAATGTTAGCCTTTCCTTTTCTTTAAGTTTATCTACAAAACAACCGGCTAATGCGCATTCCACAAATTCAAAATTAAGATTCAAGTTCAGTAATGAGTCTCTACAATATATATTCGGCAAGCCCCTAGCTTTCATACATTTAAAGCCATCTTTTCATTCAAACATCTTAGCTGCAAACTAGGAAATGCACAACAACAAAAGCCAAATTTGCATTTCAAATCCACATCCAGGAATCACTCCATTCTTCCTTTGTTCCATCCCCAAAAACACCAATGACAGCGACTTTAGATAACCAACCGATCATTACATTTCAAATGCCAGCTTAATACTAGCTGTTAATTAAACCATTGCCAGCTTGTACATTGCAAATCTAAATCAATAAGAAAGCAGCTTTTAAACCAAATAAAACACAAAACTTCTTACAATTTGATATGCCAAGTAATAAGTGGTAACATCCGAGTCTCAAAAGCATTAAATAATCAGTCAAATTTGGAGAAAGTTTGATCTTTACGAAAATTTTAGTCCATGTGCATGTTTATTAGCATTGCAATGACTGCAGATGCAAATTGACAATAGGAAGAGCTATCAGATTAGGGCGATCTTTAAGAGATTAGATGTTGGTAGTTGTCGTCAGTTAAACATTGTAATGATTAAACAATTTAAAATTTCAAAATTTTCATATCATCACCATTACTAACCTATGCATTAAATGCCGTTGGATATTTGATCCAAAAAGTTGTGAAAAAAAAAGTTTGGAATTCAAATTATCCAATTATCACAACATTTAACTAACAACTAATCCCTTGCAAATGCCCTAACAACACCCGTTAATCAGAACCTTACAATGTGGTAATTGTCAATGCATGAAGATAATTATTATTATTAGTTAAGATTGGTAAAAAAAAGATTCAAGATTTCAAAATTAGCAATACAATTACTGAATAAAAAAAGGGAGTCATCACCTTCTTTCCTCGAATAACAGCTCCAGCTTCACCCTGGATCACCATGTACTTAGCGCCACCAAGGAACAACCCCGTTGGTGCAAGAGATCCAGGTTCATCAAAATCTTTCATAATCGCAGCCACTTCTTCTGCAGTAAACTGCAAAAAATTATTTAATCATTGAATAGCTGTAACAAATCAGGCATGCAAGATGAAGCAAACGACATGTCGAGCAACAAAGCAATCCGATCTGAACCAGATCGGAGAAATTAAGAACTGGATGAAATAAAACCTGAGGGAAGGTAGCGCTTTGAGCCCAGACGCTACCGTCATGGCCGATGATAGCAGCGGAAGTGAGGGTATTACCGTCAATATCGCACATCAAGTGCTCATCTACGTACTGCTGCCACGACATTTGGTTTCTGGCTTTTGCGGTGGTGGTGCCGCTGTTTTGATTGATATGACAAGTTTCTAGTAGTTACGGGTTGAGGGATAGGATGCGTGAAGAGGAAGAGAAGGGGAGAGAGAGATATAGGGTAGAGAGATGAATGAAAGTGGGCTAAAAAAAGAAGGTTGCGTTATAACTACGCTGACGACAGCCAACGCGATTGCCCACCGTGGATTATTTTATTATGCGGTGTCCCCCTTCTCTAATTATTAGCTTCTTAATTAATTGAGATTAATTTCATCCCTATATTTAATTTTTTTTAATAAATAAAATAGAGTGACGAAGATATTTTCAAATTAGTTAATACTAGATTGTTCACCTGTGCTGTGTGACGGATCGGATCAAATTATTTTTAACGTGCGAAAGAAACATCCAATTATTTTTAACATTTTTCTAATAAAAAGATTTTAAATTATATAAGTTAACCTAATATGACATAATAAACATGAAAAGTATCTTAAAAAAATTAGTAAAAATATAGTTTAATTTACAAAAATTCAAAACAATATCTTTTTTTAAAAATAATATTAAAATGGTAAGATATTAGATTTATTCGGGTCAATTTTAGGTTAACTAGTCAAATCAGTGATCCAGATTATAAGACCATGATAACCCTATATAAAGCAAATTAAAATAAATTATGAAACTCAATTATCAATAAATCCAATGTTAAAAAATAAAAATTAAAAAATAACAAAAACAAATTACCCGGGTTAACCTGTCAAACTTATGACTCGAATCATGAGATCTGGATAGTCTTGTAGAAAATAAATAAAAAAATAACTCAAGTCAACCCAAATTAATACTAAACTCATTACCAAGGTCATAAGACTATGATAACCCTATAAAAAATAAATTATGAAACTCAAATTTCAATAAACTTATTGTTGAAGGTTGAAAATGAAAAAAAAAAGATCAATATAAAAAGAGGACACAATAAAATAACATGAGTCTATATTAGTTAATCTGCAAAACACGTAATCAAAAAAACTATTTTTAACATAAGAAAGAAACATCCAGTCATTTCTAACATTTTTCTAATAAAATATTTTAAATTGTGTGTAGGTTTACTTGATGTGACATAATCAATTTGTTGGATTTAAAAACAGCTTAAAAAATCAGTAAAACACATAGCTTGATTCACAAATATTCAACACAACATTTTTAAAAAATTATAATATTGAAACAATAAAATATTGAATCTATTTGGGTCAACTTAAATTAATTCGACCAAATTATGACCCAGATCATAAGACCATGATGATATATAAAGTAAATCAAAACAAATTATGAAATTCAATTACCAATCAACCTAATGTTGAAGAATGAGATTGAATTTTTAAAAAAAAATAACAAAAATATAACTTGGGTTAACTAGCCAAATACGTAACTCGGGTCATGAGATCGAGGTAACCTTATAGAAAGTAAGCAAAAAAAATAACTCGAGTCAACCCGAATTAATCTGTCAAACCCACGACCAAGATTGAGACTGTGATAACCTTATAAAAATCAAATAAAAACAAATTATGAAGCCTAATTTTCAATAAAGTCATTGTTAAATGTTGAAAATAAAAAAATTCAATCTAAAAATAGGACACGATAAAACAACAAGAGTCTACTCGAGTTCACCTACAAAATACATGACCCGAGTCATAAAACCAGGATAACCACACAAAAATCAAACCAAAATAAATCACGAAACTTAATTCATAATCAACTCAACGTTGAAATGTGAAATAAAAAAAAATACCAATTAAAAAGACAAAAAAACTCGAGTCAATTGGGTTAACTCGTCAAACATGCGACTTGAGTCATGTCACCAAGATAACCTCATAAAAAGCAAATCAAGATAAATCATGAAGCCTAATTCTCAATCAATTTAATTTTAAAGGATGAAATTGAAAAATAAAAAATTATCAATTAAAAAAACAAAAAAAAAACCTCGAGTCAACCCACCGAACTCGGGACACTAGTTGTGAGACCGAGCTAACCAAATATAAAACAAACCACGGGAAATTATGAAATTTAATTTCCAGTAAATTAAATATTAAAGTATGAAATTAAAAATATAAATATAGATTTAAAAAGTAAAAAACTATTAAAATGAATAATATTTTGTGAGGCAATAAACAGTAAAAAAATCATTTATTTTAACTTATACCATAATAATACTGGATTAATAATTTTATGAAAAGCTTGATCGCTCACATCTATCTCCCAATATAAGTAGTAACGTTGAGAATTAAATTATTCTTTTTATTAATATACTTTCTAAGAATGAGAAAGCAATTATTCAAAATCCCAACGAAAGTCCACATATATATTGAGTGTGACAATGTCTTGACTAGCATTTAAATTCAAGTTTTATTCTTCTAATCTTCGAGAGTATTGATTAACTTTAGAATTTGATGGTGATCATAAGTGGTCCTGCATTTGATTAATAATACCCTGTAATCTTAATCTTTTGAGGAAGTCACTGGTTGAAAATGTTACCATGTGATATTTTAAATAAAAAAAAATCAAAATTTTTTTATTTTAAATAACGAAATTTTAAATAATTAGCTTGTTAATTTCAAATTTTCTTCAGCTCCTATTCAGGTGTTGTAATTTTATAATGGGGAATTTAGGGTTGTCCTTGTTATTAAGGAATTTTATTTTTTTCAATTTTTCTAGTCAACATCTAAGAAAAATTATTATTTTTTATAAAATATTAGATTTTTATCAACTGAGGACGCTCTACTGAAATCATCTGGATAAAGATTTAATATCGGTCAACATGGAAGCTTGCTTAACAATGTTTTTATCAAAAAAAAAAAAATCATAAAGAACATCTTAAAATGTTATCCTATCCGGTCTAATACCAATTTATACATGTATTATTTTTTTATTAGATTAATGTAGATATTTGGATTAGTTTACATATATCTCGACTAATTCCACGGAATCTAAAGTTAACGACCATGTAAATCTTTAATAACCATCTTATTAATAATGATAGGACTCAAATTTAAAACTATAAAAAAAATAAACTTTTTTGTCTCAAATTTTTATTATTAAATCACTGTCAAATGGCTATGTATTATAGTTATCGTATTAAAATTAAGAAATTATATATAAAAAAAAAAAGAGGGAGGTTGAATTTTAAAAGTGGGAGAAAAGACAACGAGGTTAAAGATTTCGATAGTGACAACAATATTATTTCTGGGTATTTGCATGGAGCAGATAAGGAGGACATTTGTTTTATTAGGGAACCAACAGTTTTCTGGATACCGAGATTAGATAGAAAACCAGCTCAAGTAACCGTGCTTTACTGCAGGCGAGACCAAAATTCGATTTAATCATAAAATAAAATGGACACTGTTAATTTTTTAGCTGATGATGAAAAATTCAAGAGACGCACTGAAAGCTTGATTACTGTGTTCAACAAAATTAATTGAAAATTATATACATAAAAAAACATTAATAACAAATAAAGATTAGACCGGAACACCAAATGATAAATAATAACAAATAAAGATTAGACCGGAACACCAAATGATAAATGTAGATAAAAAAAACTAAATGATATCGCGATATGGCATGCTATTCATCATATTTATTTCATTACTTGTTAATATTTTTTATGAACGAAAAATAAAAATTAAATCCAAAACAAAATAATTTGTTGACGTAGCTCATGTGCTTTTTATTTTTCCAAGTTGTCTCGTGTTGGAGGTCACTAGATGGCCTGGTTTCCAACCCCAACCTTGTTGGACTACTTTCAGCATGTGCCATTTGATCATGATCAAGGGGTCTATTTGTGACCCAATAAGGCTCGTGTTATTGATGAAGACACGATGCAGCTATAATAACCATTTTTCTCTCCTATTTTCTTTTCCCTCTTGTCTCTCTCTCTCTCTCTCTCTCTTGATTTTCTTGAAAAAATTGAAAAAAAAGCTATTGTAGTTGTCAATAATAGTTTGCAAGGGAGGCAGGCCACTATGTATCCTTTATAAGAATTAGTTTTTTAATAGTAGTAATAGTACTAATAAAAAATAATTATAATTATAATATAATTACAATTATAATAATCTGGAACTCTCCTCCATTCCTTGAACTCTAATTTTCATAACCATGCCTAAAATAACCCATAAATTCAAATGTAAGATATTTCATTTATATATTGTATTATTATTGAAAGTACAATAATTTTTTTATCTTAATATTTATTTTTATTAAAATTTTCATAGAGTTTCCTTTATATTTTTCAATACCAAGTTATTGACTCGATTAAATTTCACAACCTGTAAATAGAATTTCTCCATATTTCTATAACCTGGGACTTATATATATAATTTCATTTACACAAGAATAACTTTTTTCCTCTCATATTTCCTCAACAAAAATCAATCGTTATATTAACTAAGAATATCTCAAGAAATAAAACAATTGATAGATTTATGACATAATTCCAAAAACATATTTGGTTTAATGAAAATCAAACTTGAAATTTAGTCTACATATTACAGTCATATGTTTTCAAAAGAAACTAATAAAATACATCATTCATGGTTAATTTAGATTTATACACTTTTTTAGTTACAAAATTATTCTACATAGCAAAATATGCATTGATTACACAAAATACTAATGCAATTTTCACTACTCGTCACGACTCTGTAAAATATCTGAAATTTTATAAAATAATTAATGTAATTAGTTTACGCACAAAGATTATTTATTATTATTATTATTATCATCACTTTTATATGTGTAATTATCCCAACTTGAACAGTTTACATATTTTAAGAACACAATATCTTCTCTTGCCAAACTGGTATTTATTCCAATTCTACATTAACAGTTTTCTTCAATTGCCCATTACGCTAGTCCTAGTAATCCCAGGGATCGGTTTCTCCAATAACTCATTAATTAAGGAATCATCTTATTAATTAGGAAACCAAGTTCTCATATGCCCATTAACCATGGAATCATTATCTTCATATGCTCATTAACCAAGACACTAGTTTCACTTACTAGGGTAACTAATTTCTCATTTTTCCATTAATTAGGTCACTAGTTCCATTTACCATGACACCTAGTTTCTTCATTGCCTATTAATCAAGGCACTGGTCTCATTTATCAGAGTAGCTAGTTTCTTCAACAATTTATCACTTATCAGCTAGGGTTACTTTTCATTTAAGGAAGAATTACAAACATAATTAAATAAAGCTTTACTTGTAAGATGTCGAGCACCTACATGAAGTCTGGGTGTGTGAACCAATCTTATGTTGTTAAGTAGGTCCTACAATTTCTCATGTACTAACATGAATAATATCATTTACTACTTTATCCTAGGTTACTTCACATGACCATCATTTTATTTCTTGACTTAATATAATTCAATACTATTCCATATCTTTAAGCTAATCCTTGATTAAAACATAACTACGACTAAAGTTTTAGTTTAATGTATAGTTTGTTTCATTTGAAAATTGAGTTATAGGCTACAACTCCATAAACGGAAGGAACTCGATTCTTTTTATTGACACACGTCCAAGACTATTCTTAATTGCAACATCAAAATTGTTTAGACAATTTTAGTATGACCTTCCTTTGGTTTTTAATTTATATCTGGAGTTTTATAACTTCGATTTAAGCGAGGTCAATTTTGTTGGAAAGATATCATCCCTCACTTCTACTTTCATGTAAAACTCATTTTAATTTTTAAATCACTATCAAGTTCTAAGTTCGACTAGAAGTAAACAATAAAGCTGTCTGATTTTCCAGTTTTTTTCCTTTGACATATAATGAAGTTTTTTTTTTTTTATTTTTCTCACCATTCAATGCAATTATTTTTCCTACCCAAATTTCATAATATTCCTTCATTATAATGTAGCAAGTTTTTTTTGTGCAAAATTCCATAATTCTCATAACTTAAATATTCATAATTTAAGTTTAATCAAGTCTTTCCATTACAATTAAACATAAAATCCCTATTTCTTTTCAATTCATTCTTCATGTTTCAACACAAGCTATAATAATAATGACAAAAAACAATATTATGCATTTCTTTAAAAATTTTCCCAAATTTCTCTCTTTATGGCTGGCACCAAATCCTTTACGGCACTAGGATTTTTTCTTTAATTACTCATTATTTTAAGTTGTTTTCATTATTTTCCATCTCAATTTCATCAAACAAGACAAATTTCTCATTTCTTCTAAATTTTCTAATTTTTCTAATGAACCCTGATCTAAAATTCATAATTAAGGCTTAAATTCTAAAGAGAATTCAATATAACTTACAAAATCAAGCTTTAAACCCTTTACCTTGTGATAAAGTGAGTTTTGATAATTAACTAGTCAAAAAATTTCAGAACTCCTCTTTTCATAATTTAAGTTTAATCAAGTCTTTCCAGTACAATTAAACATAAAATCCCTATTTCTTTTCAATTCATTCTTCATGTTTCAACACAAGCTATAATAATAATGACAAAAAACAATATTATGCATTTCTTTAAAAATTTTCCCAAATTTCTCTCTTTATGGCTGGCACCAAATCCTTTACGGCACTAGGATTTTTTCTTTAATTACTCATTATTTTAAGTTGTTTTCATTATTTTCCATCTCAATTTCATCAAACAAGACAAATTTCTCATTTCTTCTAAATTTTCTAATTTTTCTAATGAACCCTGACCTAAAATTCATAATTAAGGCTTAAATTCTAAAGAGAATTCAATATAACTTATGAAATCAAGCTTTAAACCCTTTACCTTGTGATAAAGCGAGTTTTGATAATTAACTAGTCAAAAAATTTCAGAACTCCTCTTTTCTCCCTCTTAGCCGATTCTAAACCCCTTTTATTTTCCAAATTCCTTCACTTATTTTTGCCTTAATGTCGTTTCCCCCATTACCTAGACTAATCTCACTCAAATCCCCTCCAATTTTAATGCATTTCCTCTTAATTTTTAATGAAAAAGATTTGAAACCTTCCCCTCTCTTTAGTTTCAACACAACCTTCCCTGCTAGACCAGTCCGGGTTTGTTAAAAGACCAACCGGTGCAACAACCCGATAAAATTGGGTCGACCTGCTAAGTTGACCCATCACCCGGACAAGAGCCGATGTTTTTTGTTTAAATGAAGTTTCTGTCCCTCGACCTCCCTTCTTATTTCTTCATCTTCTCTACAACGAGCTGTTGTTGGCAACTAAAAGAAAGGGAGAGTGAGGGACGCTGCTCTGTTCGGCTGTCGTTAGAGGCTGGTCGAAGGAGAGAGAGTTGGGTCTCGGTTTAGCGGAGATGAGGGGAAGCTGGAGATGATGTCTGTAGGGCTGGTCTCCTATGTCAATGGACAGCGACTCTGGTTTGGCCAAGAGACGAAGGCGGCTGGGAAAGAAGGATGGACTCTTTAATTTTGACCAAAAGGGCAGGGGGGTGACTGAGAGAGGGATGAGGAAAGGTGTGGTCGGGCCTCTGTGGCCGCTGCTTTTGGCTGACAAAAAGGGAAGCTCTGGCTGGTTCTGGGAGAGAAAATCCAAAGCCTACATTCTTGACTTGTTTTGGCCGAGGGGTGACCAAGAGAGGGATGAGGTAAGGGGGCGGCTACTTTTTTTTTTGGTAGAGATAAAGAAATTTTTAGGGCTTTCTGTGTGCACTTCCTTCAAAATTTTTCTATTTTTAAAAATAATAACATAATATCTTTTCAATGTGAGATAATTTTTTTAAAAAAATATTCCTTTAAACTTCATCATTTACAACATATATAACTTATATTCACATGAATTTTTTCTTAATTTTTTTATATGAAATATTAAAATTTTAAATATATTTTTTAATTTTTCCGAGTTGACCTGTGAAATCAGGGACCCTGCCCCTAGGCCAGGTCAACCCTCGAGCCGGGTTTGATAACTATTGTTTTTAGTCTTAACTCTAGGTAGTTATTTTATTAGTTCTATCAATTTAGTTATTTTATTTGTGTCCCCGCCTTTTTTTTTCTAGCAACATCTGGTATATATATTTTTTTATTTTTATCTTTTATCACTTTAACTCTATATCTATGGTTTAATTTAACACTCAACTTTAAGTTTAACATTTTATTAACTGGATTTTTACAATGCCCATGGTGCGAACATGATGGGCTGTTGTTCATTTGGATATGATTTCCAAAACAGTCAATACCTGCAGATTTATCGGGGGGCGGCAGCTATTTTAT
>Ga0325403_1007668_pt1 | contig 10319 bp, 12 predicted proteins | sample PopdelMetagenome_19_FD_205665 | JGI IMG/M metagenome (GOLD analysis project Ga0325403, IMG submission 205665) | Populus deltoides microbial communities from Bellville, Georgia, United States - Xylem-PdKOR-R4 | ecosystem: Host-associated > Plants > Phyllosphere > Stem > Wood/Secondary xylem...
TACCTCTTCTAAGAGTTGACTCAATTTTTTAGTTTTAGAATCCTTGAAGGGTATTGATTTAAATGGAATTTAATTGCTAAAAAATAACTAAAAATAAATTAAACGAGATCGAGACGCTTTGATTTGCAACGATAATTCCTTTAAATCGACAGTAAAATAATATTTTAAAAATACCCTTAACAGCACAAATTCTATTTTTTTATAAAAAAAAAAGAAATTCATTGTCTCCTTTCTGTTTCATAAAATTATCGAACTGTAATGAATTGTGCAAGATCATGTTATGTTGCCACATCCATCGTCCTGGACCTCTTGCATAGATGACTTTCCCATTAATCCATTGAATATCCCAAGACCCGTAACGTGCAAATCCATTTCCTTCCTGGAAGAAATAAAGCCATTAATTTGACATAACCAATCAGCTGCTCCCTCCTCATCTCGTCATCTTCTGGAAATTTAGCGCAGAATGCAAAGCATTGCTTTAAATGTGGTGATAGATTATTGTATTTCAAAATCCAAGTAGGTTCTCGCTTCTTCTCTTGGATCCCAGATCTCACTTCCTTTTATAGATATCCATTCATCTTCACTCTCTCTTGGCTTGTCAAGGACCATCAAAAGTAATTACAGTATGCATCTCGCACTTGTATTTAACAAACATTAGGGGATTTCTTTTTTCTTTTCAAAAGGTGGTAAAAATGTTACAATTATATTACTTAAAAAGTGGTGAATATAAAGAACCCTGTAAAGAAAAAAAGAGTTTTTGTAACAAAAAAATAATAATTTTAAAGGCAAAAAAATCAAGATTAATTGTTAATTTAATTCATTTCTACATGTATTCAAAATGGTATAATTAAATTTAATTATTCCAAACATAAAAATTATAATGGGTTATCAAATTAAATTCAAATATCGTATGAAATTAAACTTAATTTCACATGTGAAATGGTTTTACACAAGTTATAAAGAAAATTAAATCTAATTTTATAAATATAGATATAAATAAATAAGAATTATGTGACACAATTTCTTAGCTAGTCGGATGAAGTAATATTCAACCTAGTTCATCTCCAACAAATTATGATGAAAATATGTATAATTTAAACATTCTAATTTGTACTGTGATACTCTCTATTCTTAGTTTGAGATAGCAAACAAAAACGAAAAGATATTGTGCAAGAACTTGGACATGATTATATATCTTCATTTTTATTAAAATATATTACTTGTTAGTCGATAGATTTTCTAGTGAGATTACATATAATAATTATCCATGTTTATGTTTATGTTTAAAAAAATATCGTTAATAATTTATTGAATGTTGTTAACACACAATGTAGTCTTATATAATTTTACATATTATATAGGCAAATGATCTTATTTAATAAATTAAGACTATTAATGAAAGACGTGTCTTATTAAAAAGATCAGTGAAACTAATTTTTATCAGGAAAATTACCCTATCGAGTTTTGAAATATTATAATTTGCAATTTAAATCAAAAGAAAATTTTTAAATATAATAAAATAACTATAATACCGCAATATATATTATAACAATTAGAGATACTAAACAACATATTTTTTTTTTAATATAATGAAATGAATACATTACTCATACACACATTTCCACTTGTGTTCAAATCTAAGGATTTGTGTGAATTTTATTTGGTTATATGGATTATTTTTTTGTGATTGTTCGGTTCCAGTTAGATCTGTGCTTTACCGGTGCCGTTTTGATAATTTGAAAGTGCATTTTCTATTTTTCTGTTGAGTTTTCCTTGGCCTATATCGAATCTGTGAGTTTTTATTGAGTGGAGTTCTTGAAGATGTGCCTGGCTCAAGGATCTCTGCCCCAGTATCAGGCGATAACTGCCCAAAATCTAACAAGAAGACAGGCCCAGAAACTCCTGCCCCAACTTCTGAATCACCCCTCCAAGACAAGGAACGTGCCCCAGCGAAGAGCCTTTCAATTGATGAATCATTCTCTTCTCAGCACGAGCCACGTACACAAGATCCACGTTGCAGTGCTGGCTCCCCGGCATAGAGCCCTAGAGCTGAGAGGTCAATGCTACTTTGTTGTTTCTTTCCTTCTGGATTCGAAGGATAATAAATAGCGTTATGCCATTCCCATTACCCCTCCTTAATCACGGAGGTGATTCTCGTTTTCGATGTCCTTTAAAACAATATTTATTGGTTAATATGCATGAAACTCGGTAATGACTGTCCTTTAAAGTTTTTTATTTTAAAATACATTAAAATAATATTTTTTTTATTTTTAAAAAATTATTTTGAATATTAAAACATAAAAAAAAATTTAAAAAAATGTAATGAAACTCCCGTGCGTTCCAAACAGCCTCAGGAAGAGGTTAGGGAACCAAACGATGGAATGGATAATATGGAAAAGGTCACGTGCATCGTTGTTAACACAGGCCTAGGCCAAGGCCCAAGCCCTAACGTTAGGCTAAGTGGAGGAAGGCAAAGGGTTGAGGCCTGTCATACCAGTCTTTTCTTTTCTTTTTATATTTTCGGTGAGGGTAGCGAGAGGATTAACGAAGGAACATAACCGGCTCAACCTGATTTTATTTTATTTTTAAAATTTTTTTATTAATATAAATGTTCGTATTAACTTATATATATTTTAATTAATCTCATATATTCTCAAATTAATAACCATGCAAGCTTTAATACCCCTAAAGTAATTGAATTGAAATAATTAAATAATAAATTTAAGGTTACCCCTCAAAATTTCAACTCTTGATTTATCGTTGATATAGAAGAAAATATTGGTTGCAGTTTGTCGCATAAGGGTCAACTGCTATAAATTTTTGGTTTTTTTGTTCAATTAAGATAGAGTAAATGAGTAGTGTTATTCAAATACTTTTTTTTTTGTAAAACTCTATGCAATGGCTGCAAAAAACAAGAATGCCCAATAAAGGACAAGTCTACTCTTGCCTCCCAGACACAGTAGTGGCTCTACTTGGAATCACGTCTTCGTTGTTGCGTGTAGAATAAAGAGTCGCTCTTGAAATGTCTATTTTTCTGCTTGACATTGGAAGCAAATGCCTCACCCTCCCATCAAGAAATTTATTTTACTAAAGTCGCTATTTGAATTATTTTTCACAGATTTAGAAGCCAAGCAGGCGACTTTCACCAACCAAAATTCACTGCCTGGCAGTGCCTACCTAACAATGAGTGGCCTTCATCAACTCATCGGTCAACACATGCTTGGTCAGAGTCAAAACTAGTAGGCCATCTCTCTCTCTCTCTCACTCGTCTCTAACAGCCATTATACCCTTCCTGGCTGAGTTATTATTATGGTATCCAAAATCAAGATGTTGTAATTAACAGCTAATATTTGCGTTAAACAGACTAAATCCACACTTAATTTAATATAAACTGACGGTGGTCCCCCGCTTCAAGAACAGTTAAGCCACATTGCTTTGCCTTGGAGTCTTTCGTGGGTCAATAATCTCTTCCATCCTATTAGAATTGTGCAAAGTGTCACTAGTCGATCCTTCTCTTAATTTGTCAAGATATCATATAATTTGTGGCCCCCTTCCCCAAAAGTATTTACTATCAAGTTCCCTGTCTCAAGCCAGTACTCTTGTCTGCAATTGCAACAGTAACCTAGCTCTCATTATGTTAGGCCAAAATAGTAAGAGGAGAGAACAGCTAAGCTACTCTTCAATGTCCACAGGCCCCAGTTTGGCTTAGTTGCAATATCAAGCTCTCGTGCTGTTCAAAAAGTTTCATAATCTTGATTTTGTTCTTTCTTTTTCTTGGCTACAAGGAAAAACAGAAGTTACTCTGCCCAGTGCAACACCACTTCCATATTGCTTAGGCATCTCAAGCTTCTTCCTTCATGACATCAGATCCGAATGCATGTCTTGTAAACCACCTTAACATGTTTGATGGAACCTCGTGACAAAGGAAGGGAACATGTGAATACATGACAGAGGACAAAGCTTTGATTTAATGCATGGAAACTAGACTATTGAGAGACTCTGTGGATATGTCGCTCATCTACTAAAGATTAGACAAGTTTTACGTCCTGCTGTGGAGTTACTAAAAGAGGAGGGAGACAGCGACAGAATAATTATCTTACTTTAGGATCTTTTGGTTGTTTGTTCGATCTGTTGAAGCTTTCAACATTATTGTCTCTCCTCAATAATAGAACAGAGGAGGGCCACAGACTGCCTGAAATAATGTGTTTGTGAATAATCAAATCACAGAATATGTATAACACCTAAAAGATAACTCCTGTGTTTATTAGCTGTCTGAAATTCATCAGAGCTGTCCAAATCTTACGTGGAAGCCTTTCAAGAATTGGCATGCAGATAGATATGATATCTACCCTCTCCATTGAAACCAGAATCCCATCCCAGGTTCAGTAAATAACATATCATACCTGCATAAGCCAAGCTCTTTCAGAGGGTATCTTGGTCTTTGAAATGCATCTCAGGCTGTTATCTTTGATCCAGCCCTCACATGGCTAGAGATTGACCTCGAAAAGTTTTCTCCCGAGATTAATTAACTGTGAAGAAAATTGAAACGACTAGAATTCCCGTCAATTTTTTCCTTCCCTCTTTCTTTCCATGGATTTTTTAAAAAACAAGACAGTACAAAAGTTCCGAATCGTATGCAAAATTATTATCCTAGCAATAAAAACCTTGTCTTTAGTTCCTCCCAGGGTGTCCAAGTGCTGCTACCCATATTCTAAACAACACCTTATACTCTGTCCGTTCAGACTACTCACATAACAAAACAAAGGAGATCAAAAAGTTACACGACACTATAAAGCAGGCACCTCCTTCCCTTTATTTATCACAAATTCCATGCACCTCTTCATCCACACCTCTCCACGGTCAACTCCACAAACTTCCTCGTTTTTCTCGTTCTAGACACAGAAAATGATCTCCCTAGAAACTGTTCAAGCAACATCTAGATCCATTGAACCTTCAAGCCCCCGAATTTCTTTCTCTGCTGATTTCCTTCATGACAAGAACTTCATTCCAATTAGTCCGAACCCACAGGCTGAGAAAGATGGAGAAGCAGAGCGAGAAAAAGCTAGAAATGCAGAATTTGAGTTCCTTTCAAGCAAAATGAGCAGCCAGACCATGCTAACAGCAGATGAGCTTTTTTTCGAAGGGAGATTACTTCCCTTCTGGCAAATGCAGCATTCTGAGAAACTCAACAAAATTAGCCTCAAAACTAAAGAAGCTGAGGAAGGGGAAGGGGAGGAGAATCAGGAGATGAGCAAGGAAGAGCCAAGGGTTTGGTTTGTTGATGATGACCCATCTCCAAGGCCACCAAAGTGCACTGTTCTGTGGAAAGAGCTGCTACGGCTAAAGAAGCAACGTGCTTCTTCTTTGTCCCCCTCTTCGTCTTCCTCTTCGACATCATCCACTTCTAGCTCGGCCCTTGCAGACATTGTTACTAAAGAAGGCAAGCACGGTTCTGGGAATAGAGAGAAGCATGTGAAGAGGATAAAGAAAGGACTAGAGAGAACAAGATCAGCCAGTATCAGAATAAGGCCAATGATAAATGTCCCAATTTGCACACCGGTGAAGAGCAGTGCATTGCCGCCTTTGTTTCCCCTTAAGAAAGGGAGGCTAGAAAGGTGAAGACTGGAAGGGAAAAAACAAGTAGATCGAGATCGTTCAGTATAGACGTTCATCTCTTTTATCTGTCCATTTACTTCATTTCAAACTTCAATTTGTTCCCCTGCTTTTGTGTTCAGAGGACTGTTAATTATGATGGATACGATGAATTATAATGAAAATGACGACAAAACCTATGGTTTGGACAAAATAATATCTTCTTCCACTTTGTTTTTGCTTAGAAGACAATTAAGTACATTTCAGTTGCTTACGGATAGGAACTTGAGAGGTGCCATGCCACCTGCAAAGATGCAGAGCCTGAGAATAAGAGATTGCAGAGTCATTTGCAGAGGGAAAGTAATTGATATAAGACGTTCATTAACAGCAAACCATCAAACCTCGTCATTTTATAAGAACATGGGGGCCAGGTGTTTCAAATTACACAAACTGGAAGGTAAGAAGAGAAAAAAAATACAAGTATACAACAAAGAATGAATTTTATAGGATCAGTTGTTTGCGTGTACAGGTTGACAGCATAATCCAACTGTGCCGAGTTAAAGAACAATCAGATTGACTTGGTATGGAGAACCGACCGAAGTAAAAACAGATAAGACTGAAACTGGACCTGACAATGACAAAGCTTCTAGAAAAATTTCCAAGCCTAGCTAGACGCTGTAAATCTCTAAATAGAATAAATCAAGATTTAAACAAATGGTTAAAATCGGCTTCTCAGTAAATGCAGTCTTCCGCTTTTGCACTGGGTATATATACCGTGTTGGCGTGTTTTGCTCAAGAGGGTGGTGGGGCCAAGAACTGGTTTCCAGACGTCCTAATTAAAAAATAAAAATAAAAATGAATTAGCTTAAACTATTATTTGACAAATGGTTTTACATGTAAATAACTAATGATATAAAAAAACAACATCGGTTCATTCAAGCTTACCTAAGGTTCAGCCCAGGTTTCAGAAGATTATTTGGAATTTGACCAGTCAGATTATTGTTCTGCAAGAATCTGAAAGACAAAAACAACTAAGTCAGATGAACCGAGAATAAAAAAAGAATTACCACATAAGCAATTGAATTAAAAAAACTACATGTGACCCAAAAAACACTACAACGAAACGTTCAAATGTGTTGTCATTAATTTCATCAGCAGCAGATAAATTAAAACACGTCTGGGTTTCTAGCAAAAATGAAGAATAAGTCAACAACCCAGCTATAAAATGGCTAACCATCCAGATTTTTTTACCATGTAGGTTTTTAAGTTGAAAGACTTAGTAAACACGTAATGGGTAGTGACAGCAATGAAAGGCCATTGGACTAGATACCCTTAAATCAGTAAATGCAACGTGAGTCTGATACCCAAACTTGTTGTAACCACTCTTAAATAGAGAAAGTAAGGATGACAAAATATGTCGGATAGCAGTTCTTCCGATTCCTTTTCAATCCAGCGCTTCTATCTAGAAACTTACAGGTCTATGAACTAAAAATAATTTTGGCAGGGATAATTCTTATCATACAGGCGCAAAAGCCATCTGCAATGAATCAGTGACATTGGCCCAAACATGCAAAAAGATTGGGTATCATAACCTGGAAACAAAACCATGTACATCAACTCCTCAAAATATTCTTATGTCTATTTCATTAACTACCATGTGAGAACATCAGTGTTGAGCTAAAAGTTGCTTGCACCGTATAAAATGTCTTAATTTGTATGAACATGATGTCCACCAAGTCAGAAATGGTCAATTACCAATCTCAAAGATGAGTGCTTCCGGATTCTACTCTGACATTTTAGTTACAAGTGTGATAATCTATGCGAATCCCACATTGGTACTTCTATTGCTTAGAAGAGATTGTGTGCTATGCAATTGGGGGAGGGTTGGAGTAAACATGCAGATGCCACTACCTTATTATAAAAATCATGATGAGATAGAGCAACAAAGGTTCAATGTGTGCAATAACACAATTTTTAAATTGTTCAGTGAATGGTTCCACATTTCCAATAGCACCGAGTTCTAGATCTATGATTGAACGGTAAAGGATTTCCAAAAACTTAAATCATAGACTCTTGGATTGGGGTTCCATTTATTTAGCATAACAACTAAAAGCACATTAAAGGACAAACTCCTAAGGTGTAAACAGCATTGACTGCAAATAAGTGGATAAAAAGCCAAGCCATGAAAGCAACGTGTAACATGATAAGATGAGACTTGCATATGCTCTTGAGCTAAAAAGACTTACAGTTCTCGCAGACCCTTGATGTTTCCAAGTGACAAGGGGATCTCACCAGTGAATCGATTGTCTTCCAAATGCCTTTCCAAAATGAAAACAATGTCAGGTAAAGTCTTATTTATGTTATATTTAACCAAAAACTGCAACCAAGTACCCTATTTTAGGCGGAACAGGAAAAAATAACAGGGGAAGGGAAAAGGGAGGATAATCTTACAATGTCTCCAGCATCTTTAGTGAACTCAAATCAGGTATTGATCCTGATAAAGTGTTGTTCCCAAGCCAGCTGTTAAAAACAAGAGAGCGTCAATCTAGAAAACCCGGTTCAATTTCTGCTAATTGACGGTTATAGTTTTGATAACCTACATGTCAGCCAATGCAGTCAATCTGGCAATACTTGGTGGGAGTGATCCTGAAAGACCCATGCCTGTCAGATTCCTGGAAACAAGAAGAAAACAAAAGATAAATTGTTTGTCGAGGACTAAGGAGCAGTACGTGGACAGAGAAACACTCTCTCATGACCAAACCCAACTTACAAAGTAACCACGCGAATCCGGGGGCCTTCAGAGCATGTAATTCCAGTCCAAGAATACTGAAGCGGCATACAGGGATCACCGTTCCAATCAAGAGGAGCATTCTGGAGACTGCTTTTCAGTGCTTCCAGAGCTATTACTGCACCAACAAATAAGAATTCTATATAACCAGTACCATCAACGCAAGTGACAAATTCAAAGCATCCAACCCCAATCTACCTAACTTGAAGTGTTAACTGAGCACCCTAGGACAAGAAAACAAACTGATTACACTACCCCAATATAAAAGGCAGGTCCTTAGTAACCATACCATCTCTTGTGAGTGTTCTTTCTCCGAGTGCAATCACTTCAAACACCTCTCCACCATTAATCAATGGATCAACGCTCGAACCAGTAGCTGGACTCAAAGCAACCGTGGTAGGACCATTAAGAGGCCACTTGGTAGCAAAGACAACAGCACCAGCTGGCGTCACACTCAAATTCTTATAATACGGCACACCATTGATACTTACATCAATCATCCTCGATCCCCCCGTAGAGGAATTATGATCGTCTGCAAAGTATAAAGCAATATAGTACATTGAATTAGGAAGGGGCACAGGAGGCCACCTCAGTTCCCGAAGACTTGACCGGCCCATTGGAAATTCCGTTTCGAATATCTTCGAAGGAGGAAGATTCCAGATACCAGAAACAGACACGTTTTTGCTAGGTGGAATTACTGGTTCTCCAAATGGCTCCCAAACCCGGTCGAATTGATCATCAGGATATCTAATTGGAAAAAAAAAAAAAGCAACTATTCAACATATGTAAAGAAATAGAAATCATAAACAAGCCAATAAGCACACAATTCAATAGCAGGTGTCGATGACTCACCGGATAACCTCCTTGTGACCGAAACTGTGCCTGGCAACCAGGCTGAGTCCAACCTGTTTAAAATCAGTCGAATTATACAAGGAATTTCCCAAAAGCACGAACTCCAAAGCCGAAATGAACGGGTCAGATTCCGTGTACGAATTAGCAGCAATACAGAAACTCATAGTCTTCCCTCGAGCCAAGAAAACACCTTCGTAGTAAGACGCCATGCCGTCACTGTGATCCCCTGTGGTATTCACCACGCTCCAGAGAGTTCCATCAACAATCTGATCGAAAACAGGAAGCGGATCGTTGCCGTTGATTCCTCCGTAGAAGTAAGTTGACCTGATCATGTATTTTGCTCCGCGGAAAACACTGACCACGTAGCAGAATTTGCGGTGGAGATTGTTTTGTAGAGGAAATGATCGGACCGTGGAGAGAGTGCGATCGAGGACCGGGATTGTTAGGTTCTTTGAGGTCCCACTGGTGATGTAGCCGGTGTCTGGGATCCATTGAAGACCGTTGATAGTTGACGGCACAGTAGCACCGCAATCAATTAAAGTGCCTGAAAAAAAATGAAAGAACAAAAAAAAGATTAGAGAAAGTAATTGAAAAAAAGGTGTAAGAGAGTGAGAGAAGTAAAAGGATTGTTATTACTTACGGAGAAGAGGCGGAGGTTGGGAGGAAGAGAGGGAGAGGAGAGAAAAAAGAGAAATCAAGATGGTGAGAGACGGAGGGGGCATGACGGAGAAATCCAAGTTTTAATTGTAACAAGATTGGAAATTCAGAGAGAGAAAGAGAGAGAGAGAGAGAGAAGCTTGTTCTGTTTTTGTTTGAATGGGTTTGGTTTAGTTTGGTTTGTTGGATATGGTAGCGGTGGAGGTCATTGTGGAATGGGCATTGAATGGGTCGTTGGGGAGTCATGGGATGCAAGAAAGGAATAGGGAGAGGATGTGAAGAAGAGGGAAGGAATTTTGGTGACGCGGGAAATGGGAGGGCCAGGTCAAGCAGATACCAGTACAGTTGTGCAACGCAGTTGTTTCAGGTGCTCTAGTTATTATTTTTAAAAATATTTTTTATTTAAAAATTTATTAAAATAATATTTTTT
>Ga0325403_1007669_pt1 | contig 10319 bp, 8 predicted proteins | sample PopdelMetagenome_19_FD_205665 | JGI IMG/M metagenome (GOLD analysis project Ga0325403, IMG submission 205665) | Populus deltoides microbial communities from Bellville, Georgia, United States - Xylem-PdKOR-R4 | ecosystem: Host-associated > Plants > Phyllosphere > Stem > Wood/Secondary xylem...
CGACGGTTTTTGAGACGGAATTATTTCCGTCGGTATAAATTACCGACGGAAATATTCCGTCGGTAATTCCGTTGCTTTTCTCCGGTTTTCTGGTAGTGAGACAGGTGCTATTGTCACCATGGGAGAGGGTAAGTGAATGGTTTAAAGTTGCTGGTTCAAGTCGGAGCTTCCTGAGTTATGTGGTTGGTTGCTATACACGATGGATATTCTTGGTGGCTCACGGTGGAGAGCTTCTGGTGGTGAAGAGGAAAAACATTGTGGGAGGAGAGGTGTTGAACATGACAGAGTTTAATCTAAGAGAGAAAGATGAGATAGATTTTTATGCTATCAGCCTCGTTTATGGCTTTAACATCCCAATTTAATTTGGTAACCCCAAAAGCAGGTCCTCCTGGCTGCAAATCTGCAAGCTGTGCAGCTAATGTGAATACTGTTTGTGATCCTAATTTAGCAGTGAGGGGCCAGATGGGTCTGTGATTGCCTGCAGGAGTGCGCGTATGGCATTTAGAGAGATAAAATTCTGCTGCACAGAACAGTATAAGACACCTGACAAATGTCATCCTAACCAATATTCGACGAGTTTTAAACAGAAGTGTCCTCAAGCTTATACTTGTGCTTTTGATGATGCAACTGGCAAATTTAATTGTCCAAGTGGAAACGACTATTTCATTACCTTTTGTCCGTGATCAAATGTGGTTGGTTCACCAATTTTTTATTTATTTTTTTCTTTTTATGGAAAGAGTTGAAGGACAACATTTAATAAATAGATTTATCATAGTTAATAGAGAAATGGAGTTTAAGATTTGGGATTCACATCCCAAAGAGATCGATTATTCATTTTCATGATGTTTGATTTGGTGAAACCATAGGCCACTCATTAGAAATTAACAATATTTTCAGTTCATTGGTCAAGGTAGCAATCCTTCAACTTATCTGTACTAAGTAATTAAATAAAGTGTCTAATTCATTGTTTAAAATTATTTTTGGCCTTTCAGCATTCCTGTTCATCTTCTAACAATTTCATATTCATAAGCATTTTATTAATTTCGCAACATCTATTCCTAGAAATTTTACTGGAGGCGGTATTAGGTGTCCATGCAGGAAGTGTCAAAATAAAAAGTATCTGCATCTAGATGTTGTAATGATGCATCTTCTACACAAAGGGTTTATGGAGAATTACCAGTGTTGGTAAGCACATAAAGAAGTATTTGTTCGTAAGTAGAGAATGGGAGAAAGGGTGGTTGGGTCAACTTCTAGTGCTAGCAACGTGCATGAAGCGGAAAATGACAACACTAATCCTTACAGGAATATGGTTATGGATGCAATGAGAATGAATCAAGGTAATGTTAGTCAATGTCCAATCATAGAATAAGAACCTGATACATATGCAACTAGGTTTTTTGATTTGTTGAAAGATTCTGACAAACCATTATGGGATGGCTGCACGAACCACAGTAAATTATCAGCCATATGAGGCCGGATATGACAAAATTATTGAATGGGTGAGAAGCATTTTACCTGAAGGGAATAAGCTGAAAGAGAACTTCTATGCTGCGAAGTCCATGATGAAACCCCTCGGTTTAGGATACCAGAAAATTGACATGTGCCCTAACTTCTATTTGTTATACTACCTTAAAAATGCTGAGCTGACTGAGTGCATGACATGTGGGCATTCCCGTTACAAACCCAAAAACGGAAGGGGAAAGACTCTAGTGGCATATAAAAAACATAGATACTTCCCAATCACACCTAGACTGTAGAGGTTATTCATATCACTAAGGACTGCTGAGCACATGACATGGCACCAATCACATGATGCGGTTGATGGAGTGATGGTGCATCCTTCTGACGGCGAAGCATGGAAACACTTTAACAGTGTGTATCCTCACTTTTCAGCTGAATCAAGGAACGTGCGTCTTGGGTTGTGTACAAACAGATTCAACCTATTTGGGTCATTTGCTGCTCCTTATTCTTGTTGGCCGATCATACTCATGGTTTATAACTTGCCACCAGGAATGTGTATTAGACTGGAGTTCATGTTTTTATCTACTGTCATACCGGTCCAAGCAGCCCGGGCCAGAATATAGATGTTTGTCTTCGACCGTTGATTGATGAGTTGGCGTAGTTGTATTCCTCCGGAGCTTTGACTTATGATATATCGAGAAAACAAAATTTTGTTATGAGGGCGGCTTTGATGTGGACTATCAATGATTTTCCAACTTATGGAATGCTTTCTGGTTGGAGTACGTATGGGAAACTAGTATGTCCATATTTCATGAAAAAAAACAAGGCATTCACGCTAACAAACAGAGGTAAAGCTTCTTTTTTTACTGTCACTGTCGTTTCTTGCCACATAATCATAGGTACAAAAAGAACAGAAAAGATTTCTTTGTTGGCAGAGTTGAAAAGGATGTTGCATCCCTGCGTCTTTCTGGTGAAGAATTGCATGATGTTGTATCAGAATACGGTGACATTGTGTTTGGTCTTCAATCAGGTAAGTAGAAGTTTCCTGGTTTTGGTTTGACCCATAATTAGGTAAAGCGAAGTATCTTTTGGGAGCTTTCTTATTGGATTGCTCCGCCATAACCTTGACGTCATGCACATTAAAAAAAACATGTTTAAGAATATTTTCAAACACCGTCATGGATGTGAAGGGGAAGACAAAGGACAATATCAAGACTACATTGGATATAGCTTTTTTCTATAATCGTAAAAATATGGAGCTGGTTTGTGATGAGTCACGGGTCGCAAAACCAAGAGCAAGCTTCGTGTTAGATAAAAACGCACAACTACTAGTCTATAAATGGCTTAAGAGTCTGTGTTTTCTTGATGAACATGCCTTGAACATATCAAGACTGGTTAATACAGAGGAATGCAGATTATATGGAATGAAGAGTTATGACTACCACGTGTTTATGCAAACACTCATCCCATTAGCTTTTCATGATTTGTTGCCAAAGGGGATATGGGATGCAGTCATGGAGATCAGTTATTTCTTTAGAGATATATGTTCTAGCAAGTTGAATGTTGATGACATTGAGAGGCTTGAAACGAATATCGTCGATACACTATGCAAACTTGAGATGATATTCCCTCCATCATTTTTTGACTCAATGGAGCATCTCCCCATACATCTATCATTCGAGGCAAAATTTGGAGGACCGGTCCAGTATAGATAGATGTACCCATTCGAACGATTAGATATTACAGTTGCAATGTATTTCATATATAAAAGTATTTTCTTTGTTTTTCTTAATTGAAAATATTTGATTAATTCAATGCAGGTACTTGTTCAATCTCAAGAAAAAGGTTAAGAATAAGACGCATGTTGAGGCTTCGATATGTGAGGCCTATATTGTTGAGGAGATCTCAACATTTATCTTGTACTATTTCAAACCTCATCTGAGAACGCGAATCAATCGTGTTTCACGACATGATGATGGCGGTGAAGTGCCTTCCAGTGGAAACTTATCAATATTCTCCAATCCTGGACGACCCACACCTAAAAATGTCATAAGAGGAAGATATTTGTTGGAAATAGAGTTCAAACAAGCACACAATTATGTTCTATTTAACTGTGATGAGCTGAGACCTTTTATTCAGTAAGTTTATATATGTGTAATACTAATTAAAATTTATTAATAATATACTGTTTATATATTGTAATATCATACACTCATTATCACTTGCAGGCAATATCGATAATATTTGTTGTCCAATAACTCACAGCTGACCGAATCCTAGATCTTTCAATTACAAGATGAACAATTTACCACGTGGTTCAAAACACAAGTGAGTACTATCACAAACTCATTCTCACTTGCAAAATTATTGTATGCATGTCATTATGAGATTCTCGTTTACTGTTCATTGATGTACATTACATACAAGGTTTATCAAATGTGAAGGAGTGTTGCTAAGTCATTGTCTTCACTAAGCCTGGGACCTGAAAGAAAAGTTAAGTGCTATAATGGGTATTTTGTCAATGGATATGTGTTCCATACTGAAGAATATGGGCATGGAAGAAAGACATACAACAACGGTGTTTGTGTTAAGGGATCGACTAGTAGTGAGTTGGAAGTTGACTACTGTGGTAGATTAGAAGAGGTCGTCGAACTGCAATATTATAGTGAGCAGAATATAGTATTTTTATTCAAATGCTATTGGTATGACATGACTGACAGAGAAATCAGAGTTGATCCACACTATAGTCTAGTCGAAATCAACTCAAAAGCTAGACTCCGCAACGTAAATGATGTCTTTGTTTTCACAAAGCAATGTCAACAAGTTTATTACACATACACCCCTTCCTTTAGAAAGGATCGATCAAGAGTTGATTGGTTGTCTGTTTTAAAAATGAAACCCAGGGGTCGTGTCAAGCTTGTTCAAGATGAGAACGAAGACACAAGTGTGCGAGATGAAGTCTTTCAAGTTAGTGAGTTGGTTGAACCATATTAAGTTGCTCCTTCGATTGACTTGGAAGAAAATTTAAATTTTTGTGTTTTCGATGATAGTCTTGTTAATTTTGACGCAGAGGAGTTGAATGTTGTTTTGAGCTCTAGCGGACAAGCAAATGTCGATGAAGATGATGATATCCATATTGAAGATTGTGATGAAGGTGATGACTATTCAATTGACGACGACGAAGAAGAAAATTCTGACTAACTATCATAATGAAGCCCTATGTAAAACATTTTTTTCATGTAATATATATTATGGATGATATATTTTGTAACACAAAATATTTATTTTATAAGTTTATGTATTGTTTAAGCACTGTTGTTATTGTTTTGTGCGATGGACAGTTTATCATTTAAGTGTTTGTAGGAAGATAAAAGGCAATACAAATATCATCTTTCTTGTACAATGCACTATCACCGACGTCCATATCGATAGACTCACGTCAATCGGTATTTCACAGAGAGTTGAAAAATATTTACTGGAAATGCCACAATCACCTACGACTTTACAGATGGACTACCGTCCGTCAGCATTTCACAAAGAGCTAAAAAAATATTACTAGAAATGCCACAATCACCAACAATGTGGCGGTTGGATTCCAGTCTGTCGGTGGGTCAAAATTACCTACAAAATCACCGACGGACGGTGCGAATTCCAAAGAGCGGGGCATTAAATGCATCTCTGACCGCATCAGTTTGCTGATGGAATTACCGATGGCCTGCGAAAAATATGGAGGGTAATTAAAAATGATGGTGCGAAATTCAAAATTTATCGATGGATTTTCAAAACGTCACTAACGGAATAATTTAAAATATTTTTTTTTTTTTGCCGTTAGTGAAGCTGTCATTAAAACTACGCTATAAATCCCAGCAACCGCCCCTTCATTTCATTTTTTTCATCTGCTTTGTTATTCCCCGTTCATTTTCAATTTTTTTCCTCTCATTTCCTTCAATACTTTTGTTTGTTTTGCTTGTAATCTCTACTTGAATCTTCATCAAATTAAAAGGTATGTGTTTCCTCTATTTCATTTTACTTTAAGGATTTTTTTTTCCTTGTTTTAGCTATTTTTATTTTTGTTATGTTTTTTGTTTTGGTGCATTTTTATAATGTAGATAAAGTCTTAAAATAAACACATTATTAAGGTAAGCATATTTCATTCCTAAAGTCTATATTTTTTAAAAAAATTTTAAATATATTTTATTGTTGTATTGCCATAATAATTGAATAATTTGTTGAATTATAATTGTTAATGTTGAATTTACCTTAGAATTAGTAATTGAATATGTTGGAATAATTAGAAATTTTACTTTATTATTGCATGATTTGTGTTTAATTATTTCCATTAATTTTAATTGTTAGTCTAGAGTTTTTTTTAATTTATTAAATATATTTTATTGTTTGTATTTCCATAATAATTGAATAATTTGTTGAATTGTAATTGTTAATGTTGAATTTACCTTGTAATTAGTAATTAAATATGTTGGAATAATTATTAATTTTACTCTATTATTGCATGATTTGTGTTTAATTATTTCCATTAATTTTAATTGTTAGTCTAGAGTTTTTTTTTTTGAATTTATTGAATATATTTTATTTTTGTATTTCCATAATAATTGAATAATTTGTTGAATTGTCATTGTTAATGTTGAATTTACCTTGTAATTAGTAATTTTACTCTATTATTGCATGATTTGTGTTTAATTTTTTCCATTAATTTTAATTGTTAGTCTAGAGTTTTTTTTTTTTGAATTTATTGAATATATTTTATTGTTTGTATTTCCATAATAATTGAATAATTTGTTGAATTGTAATTGTTAATGTTGAATTTACCTTGAATTAGTATGGATGTGATTTGTATAGATGTTATGTTATATACAATATTAGTATAGATGGGGTCAATTGGTTGTGTCTATTGTCAATATTTGCAGGTTCGAAAAGTTTGGGTAGTCTCCAGTATAGGGGAGGTGCTGTCAAATTTTTTTTAACATTCGAATTTAAGTATATAATTATTCGTATAAAATTATGTAGATGCGTAGAACGAAATCCATAGCTCGTCGATCACGTATGGTCGTAACTAGTTCTTCTAGTAGCGAGGATGACATATCCTTAGGTGCCTGTCAAGGAGAGTCACTTGCGCCGTCAACCGATGCTGCCTCTTCCAGTGTGGTTTCACAGTGCAGAGGCGGCGTGCCTTCGTAACAGATTCAATTCACCCGCAAGTACGAGGCACAGTGAAAGGATGACCTTTCAATGTAAGTTTGTTAAGGTTTTAGTTTTTTTTAATTATAACATAATTTATGAACAACTAATTAATATTTCATTAATTTAATTTATTTTCAGGTTCCCAAACATTGAGGTCGCTAGAGTAATATCATCGGTGTTTAAATCATCAATGAAGATTCAATTATTTTAATGGAGTCAGGTATCCAGACATCCTGAATGGATACCTCAAATCGATGCATGGTTTGACAAATTTGAGGTTGGTGTTAATTTATAATTTCCAGCTTATTTCTAATAAATTATTAATATAATTGTAAATAAATTATTATTTTTATTTAAAATTAATTATTTATACACAGGACAAATTCGACTAGGACAGTGCGCATGACACTACTGTGAGGAGGGTGTGGAAAAATAACGCGGCAACTAGGTCACATCAAAAACAATACAAGATTTTTTTAGAAAACAATTCATGTTTCAAAATCTAATTTCTTGCTTTGGAAGTAGGTTGCGTGATTTTTGGTATGAAGCACAAAAAAAGGCAAAAAAAACCGCGAGAGATAATGGTCTTCAAGGCTGGAACGACGTGGCGGTTTGAAGGGATTTCAAATCGATATACATCCTGGCAGATATATGGCCGCAACATCTTGAGCACATGATGTCTAAGCGGTTCACACAACGCTCACAGTCTGATGCTAACAACTAGAATCGGCCAATTCATGGCTCGGTGACAACGCACACCGGCAGCTCCGTTCTGTTCGCTGCACATGTGAAACGGATGGTAAGATTAATTTAAATGAAATATATTGTTAAATTAATTTGTTGTTAATTAATTTTTTTCATTATAGGCTACGTCTCTTGGACGTGAGCCGAGCTCAATGGAGCTGTTTGTTGAGACGCACGTGCGGAGTCAAGACTGCCAAAAGGGGGCGAAACAGTTCGCTGACAATCGTGCTCAACATTTTGTGGTATGTTTGTTCAACCATTTTATTTCGTAAGTTATTATTTTTATTGAATTGAATATGATGATTACTTTTTTCATTTTCAGGAGACCTATAATAGCCGATTGAGGGAGAGATACGGGGACGATCCTTCGACCTATCTGGATTTGGATCCAGAGTTGTGGATGGAGGTTGGATCGTCCGGTGGACCCGATAAAAATCGGGTGTACGGGCTCTCCAACACTACGGCGAGAACTTGCGGGCGGCCCATAGTGTCTCAACCATTGAGAGCTCCCAATCAGTATCAAGCACCCAATCTAAGGAGTTCGTGGCCTTGCAGCAATACACGGTTCAGCTCACCAAAAAATATGACCACCTATCGGCGAGGTATACACAACTCTCGGCGAATTATGAACAGCTTTGCCAAATCCACCATTATGTTAATTTTTAATGAATATTATTTAACTTTAATAGTTAATTTAATATTTTTTTGAAACACATTCAATTTGTAATGAATATTATTTAACTTTATTTTTTTTTTGATGTTTAATAAAAATTTTATTTGCATAATTGGTTTTTTTTACTATTAATTTATATAATTTTATATTATGTATTCTAAATAATTTTTTAAAAACATTTTTAAAAATAATCACAGAGGGTTTTACCGACAGAATGTATCTGTTAGCATTTGACAGAGAGCGGGAAATGTCAATCATACCAACAAATTTACAGACGGAATGAGTCCGTCGGCATTTCATAGTAGCTTGGTGCAAATGTCACCATCACCGACGAAGTTACCGACAGATATCTTCTGTTGGTATTTCACACACTCACCGACAAAGTTATTGAGGGCTATAGTCCGTCGGCATTTTAACCAATCACCGACGGAATCAATCAGTTGATATATTTCCAGCGGGAAATTTTTTTTGGCACACAAATTCTGTCTGTAAAACCATCGGCAATTGTTTTTTTTCCGACTGATGTAGCGACGGAATTAGGTATTACAATGAAAGGAAAGTCGACGAATGGTTTCCATCGAGGATGTTGTCAGTAAAAGAATTACCGATGAACTCTAAATCACAGACCGACAGAATAGTTCTGTTGGTAAAACTGTGAAATCTTGGAATGAGAGAGGGACTTGGTGGTGGTGGTTTTCATCTTTAAAGATATAGCAAAAAGTAGATTAGAACTTTAAAAGTTTTTCTATTTAATTTGATTTTGAGTTTGTAGGCCTGTGAGGTCAATATGTTTTGTTGTTAGAAATGAGGATATAGAAGTTGATCGAGTACTTTTTTTTTCATGTTTTTAGATAAAAATAGGTTGAAATCTAGATTCCTAGGATCCACAAACTTAGATTCCTAGATCTTGATTTTCTAATCATTGGAAGCACCTTTGATGAGTGGAAAAGACAACAGGTGAGCAAAGTGTCTATCGCTTTATTTAAAACAAAAAACAATTGGTGTAGACAACATCCACCCTATTAAAAAAAATTAGGCGTGTGGGCTATGGTTTCGATGCACTCGTGTTTCACATGTATCAGGCGGATAACATGTCGTCCACGCACGCTTGTGTTTCTTATGAGCTAGGGCCCTTCATTTTCTTATCTCATTGTTTTTTTCTCTCTTTACACATTTGTAATTGAATTATTTTAAAAGAAATTAATTTAAATGATGCTTAAATAATTGATCAATTATGCCATTATTTTTAAATAATATTAGCATCTTTCATAGTAATATTAACAATTTCATTCTACATGGTTATTTATAAACTTAATATGCATAATTTTCTAAATATGAATAAAATATCTATTTTTCAAAAAAATTATTGTAAATTTTTAAATAATGTTTTCAAAATTATTATTATTACATTATTTTTCTAATAAATTCCCGTCAAAATTATCAATTTATTATTTTATTATTTTATTTTATTAAAACTTTCTTTTCATATTAACATAAGATTTTAAATAAAAATAAATAAATTTTATGATACATAATTATTTTTTAAAACAAAAAGGAACCCATTAATAAGAGAAAGAAGTTTTGATTAACAAGATACCTTTTAAAAACTTATTTCAGATCATTAAAATTTTTGTATTGATTTTAATTACTTATAATCTCTATGCAATTGTTGTTATCCATTTTTTGGATCTCGTATAAAAAAATCAAAAAGAAAAGGTAAAAGAGAAAATACAAAAAAAAAATCAAAAAATTATAAGAGACAATAAAAAAGATAAATCGGTGAGAAGAGTATATCAGAATGCACATGAAATTATTAAGGACTGAATGAGAAAGATTAAATATACAAGATTGAAAAAACTTTAAAGTGCATTTTTGTAATGGCACGGCTTTTACAAGCCCAAAACAATAGTAAATTTTTTTTTGTACTTGACACACATCGTGTCGGTAATCGACGAACATGTTCCCTTCACATCATCAATATATAATCCATACATCAACAACAATCAACATTTCATTTAAAAGTGAATCTTACATAAACTTATAATATTATGTTTGCATGATTAGAAGTTCGCGTTTAAAATATACATGCATAGTCATGAGTTTGTATTCTATCCAACAAATAGTCATCACGAATTTAATCTAAAAGGATCTAATAATAGTTATACATTCAGTACATTGATTCATATAAAATACATCATGATTTAGAATGCAACTACATGATTCCTTGCAAAAGTAGGTTCCC
>Ga0325403_1007674_pt1 | contig 10314 bp, 5 predicted proteins | sample PopdelMetagenome_19_FD_205665 | JGI IMG/M metagenome (GOLD analysis project Ga0325403, IMG submission 205665) | Populus deltoides microbial communities from Bellville, Georgia, United States - Xylem-PdKOR-R4 | ecosystem: Host-associated > Plants > Phyllosphere > Stem > Wood/Secondary xylem...
TGATCTTTAAATATAAATTAATTAATTATTGAATTGATAATAAATTAAATTATTTGATTTATTTAATTCTATTTATTTAGAATTTAATTTATATTTGGGCTAACATATTAAAAATCTAATGGGTCACACACATTAAGAACCATTAGTTAGAAATTAAACTGGGATAATTAATCAAGTGTGACTTGATTGAAAATAATTTTATAAATTAAGCACTAAAATGTATTTAATTCGGGGATTATAATTATAGTCTTAGAATAATCATGTAGGGACTTAATTGATTAAATTTATAAAATTATTCTTAAATAATATATGGATATTATTTAAGGGACAAATAGTCATAGATATTATTATATAAAATAACTTAGTTATTTCAAATCAAAAAATCACATACACAACCGTCATGTGAGCCTTTCTATAGATATTGATGATCTCTCAAAATGAAATTCTCATACGGGTCAATTCGGTATATATGTTTTATAACAATTACTTATATATTAGTTCTAAATATACCAATACCTCAACTTATAAAAATAGTTGCTTCCTTTCATAAAAAAAAAAACATAATATTTATCAGTTTCTACGACTCTAATAAATGTCCCGTATTTAAAAGAATATCGATCAAGAACATTTTAGAAATGATGCTTTGATGCAATATAAATCCTATAATTATAACAATTTTATATTTTTTTTCTTGAAGATCATTTTTATCTCATACATTTTATTTTTACTCTAGATTCATAAATTAAATATTAGATTCATTAATTTAATATTATATGAATATTATAGATAAATTAAGTTTTTATTAATAATAAATAATATATTTATATAAATATAATAATATCATGTATAGTCAACTAATTAATTATAATAAATATTAAGATATTAAACCAACGGGCATGCCATTATCTCTTATCACACTAAGCTAGAAACAAGGCAAACAACGTATTCCACATTAAAACTAAACAAACGTGTCTTTTCTTTCTGAAGCTAGAATTCCAGCACAAAACAAAGTGAAGGCAAGAAGAAACAACAGAAATGAATGTATTCCCAGGTGACGATAAAATTATACAAAAATGGTGTTTATGATAAATACAGAGTCTGTTTAAAGTTATTTTTTAAAGTATTTTTTTATTTATAAATATATTAAAATAATATATTTTTTATTTTTTAAAATTATTTTTTATATCAGCACATTAAAAATATATATTAATTTAAAATAAAATAAAATAAAATTTATGTTCCTAAGCCAGGAGCCCGTGCTGTGGGCGGTGTTGCTCTCGGAAGCCTAGCCCAGTTTTTCAGGTTTTTTCAAAATTAATTCCGGTTTTATAATTTTTTGTGAATCTTTATAATAAAATAGTTTTCAAAATATTTATAATAATAAATATTAAAACCAAAAATTAGTTTTTAAGAAAATATCTCTTCACTGCAATTGAGTGGTATTTAGAAGAAAAAAAATAAGCTTTAATAACAAGGACTTAATTGTTAATAGCTTATTATCTTTTAGTTTATCTCAATTTTCAACTCATTATATACTTACTTCGAGGTTGACAATAATTCTTCCACGTGTAAAGAAGTTATTGCTTAATTTTATCATTTCCTAATATAAATGTATAATTAAATTTGAAGTAAAGAAATTTAATCTTCAAAATTATGTAAATCCATAAAACAATTACACTATCAAATAGATAATAACTAGATTACGGGTCTGTGTTGCGCTGCGCTACAGGTTGGATTAATTTTTTTTAGTGTAAAATAAAATATCCAAACATTGTTAACGTGTTTTCTAATAATAAAAAAAAATCATGAAATCAAAATATGATGCATATTAGACATTATTTTTTTTTAAAATTACAGTGACATTTACTGATGGAATATCATAGCTATGTCCCTTGGAATATACCAATGAATTTTTTATGTCGGTGTATACCTAGGGAATTATAGTTGGAAATGAATGAATGAAAAAAAATGACGTGTTCTTACTGTAAATGGTATTACCGATGAAATAAACTCGTCGCTAATATTCGTCAGTGAATCCATTGGTAGTTTTTAAGTTACAACCTAACAATCGACCTCTCCTCTCCCCCTCCTCCCATTTCTTCTTCTTCTCCTATATATATAAAAAAAAGATCACTAGCTACTCATTTAGTTTGTGTGATCTTGAAAAATAAGAAAGCTGAAAAGTTTCTCCTACTAGCTGGCCTAATTATAGCAATAAATAAGAGTATTGTGTTATTTATAACTTATGTGATACGTTTCAGTTAACCAAGTCCTGATAACACTAGCCTCCTAGCAAATACAACATCCTTTATGAAGTCAAAACCCGAGCATTGCATAGCCACCTTGAAAATTTGTTTGCTTCGTTTTGTAGGCAAGTGACATTAGTTGGCCTAATTTGATGGAGCATGCCCAAAAAAGAAATGGAAAAAACATGTTCTATTTTTCTTTTGTCTTTTTGAATTTAAACTTTAAAACTAGTACCCAAAAAAGTCTTTTTTTTAGTAGTATAGCTCTTAAGATTGTTTTTATTTAGTGAAGTTTAATTTTTTTAATCCTAAATATCTATTATCATAAAAAAAAAAGATTATTGAATTATATATGAAATGTCCTTTCTAAATTTATTTCACGTGAACAGAAATGAAATATAACGGTTGTATAATTTTGATTGTGGAAAACATCTCATGGCTTATGGTCACTGCAAGAGAAAGTTGACAACATAGGGTGTTTTTTGGTTAACAAATGGACCTATACAAGTAAACAAAATGATATGGTGGCAGAGACAATATTTGAAAAATATGGTTGACCTATCTATTTAAAATTTGACTTAAACTAAATTTTATATCGAAACAAGTTGAAAGTTGATCCAGTTAATTTGTGAGCTGGTCAAAATCCAAGTGCAACTTCATTTACCTAAAAAAATCCATAAACAACATTTTTTAAAAAAATAAATAAAACTATGAACATGTCTTTTATACTGAAGAGTATGGTTAGGGTAAAAAGACATATAATAAGGAAGTTTGTGTTAAGAGATCAACTTCTAATGAGTTTAAAGTTGATTATTATAAAAAGTTAGAAAAGGTTATTGAATTGCAATATTATAACAAGCAGAATGAAATCTTTTTATTCAAAAATTATTGTTATGATACCAATAATAAAGGAATCATAGTAGATCTTCATCATGGTTTGACCAAAAATTAATATAAAGGCTAGACTTCGCAATACCGATGATGTCTTTGTTTTAGCCAAGTATGCCAATATGTTTATTATATATACACTCTTTCTTTTAGAAATTATCATTCTAGAGTTGATTGGTTGTCTGTAGTGAAAAACAAACATAGGGCTCGTGTTCAAGTTTTCTTTCAAATTGATGAATTAGTTGATGCATAATAAGTTGCTTCATCTATCGACTTAGAAGAAAATTTAAATTTTAATGTATATAAGAATATTTTTGTTGATGTTGATGTTCAAGAGTTAAATGATGTTTTGAATCGACAAGTATCAATTCAATAAAGAAGATTACGATGAACATGACTATGATACAATTGAAGAAGAAGAAGACATTTCTAATTGAATTCTAAAACATCAATGTGCAATGAAATTTATTTAATGTAATTATAGACGATATTATCGATGGAATAAGTTGGTCGAAGAATTTCGGAGAGTTGGAAAAAAGTTACATGACTTTGTCACTGACCATTACATACGGAATTACCAACAAATTGAAAATTCATTGGAGAATTTTGAGGGGTCTTCTTACAATTTTAATTTTAATTAATAATTTCAAATTTTAATTATAAATAAATTTACCGATGGAGGTGTTCAAGTTTGAATGTTATAATTACATGTTCAATTCTTTACCTTATTCATCTTATAAAATAATCAATTTATAAAAACATATTAGTCATAAATAAAGTTAATTGGTTTGTGGTTTTATTTATTGATACATATTTGTAGGTGCATAAATATTGGGTAGTCTCTCGTATAAAGAAAGCGCTACCAGATTTTTTTTTTAAATAAAAATATTGTTACCTTTTTTAATCCTTTTATTTTATTTTAGTTTTATTTCTTTTAATTCTTTTATAATCTGTTTATTTGATTTTTTTAAATAAAAATATTAAACACATTATTAACAAAATTACCAACGGACTAAATCACTCAAAAAGTTCCAAATAGTTGTAAAACAATACATAAAATGCCACTGACAATATGTAAATCACTAGCAGATTCTATTCATCAATAATATGAAATAAATCACCAATGAAATTACAAATGATTTTATTTGTCGGTGATATGACATACTCATCGATAGAATCACCAACAAAATGTGTCGGTAATTGTTTTTGTTTGACATGTATTTTCTGTCTATAAATCTATCGATGTTTATATTACCAAAAGACTTATTGACGTAATAGAAATTATCAATGAGAAATTTTCGAGCGAACAATAATTGTTTGTTATGTCGTCAATAAATGTTTTCTGAACAAAACCAGTGTCTAAATAGCGACGGATCAATCCTTTGATAACATACAAAATTCTGGTAGTGGAAGGATAAAATTAAAAGCAATAAATTAAAAATAAATAAATAATAAAACAATCCAAGTCAACCCAGGATATCATGTTAAATCCAGAACCTAATTTATGAGACTAAAATAACTTCATAAAATATAAAAATAAAAATTACAAAATCTCATTTTTAAAAAATTCAATATTGAAAATTAAAATCGAGAAAAATTCAAAACAACTATATTTCTAGATTTAATAATATTTTCAAAAAAATTCTTGAAACCTGGATTTTTTTTTTTCTTTTACATTTGATAAAATTTTAGTCACCGCAGCATAATGCAAATATACAAACAGTAACTTCTAATTGATCAAACCCCTTGATCGATGGTTGAAAACATGCGTGCGCGCACTCCAAGAGAAACACCAAGAGAGCAATTGAATTATACATTGAATGTTGGCACGTTGAATTTGATTTTCTACAAGGAGTGAATTTTGAAAAGCTATACAATTAAATTTTTCACCTCTCCCTTTGTACGTTCAGGCTTGCTAAAGTAAGGTCCAGCATGACTTTGTTTTAGGGTTCCAGACAGCAGGGATCAAGAACTTCCTACCCCTTGATCCATGGCCATTAAAACCCCCTCCGGTTTCTGGATCAACACGTACTTTTCCGGTGTAGCCATCGAATGCTCCGCTTCCGAAAATGCCCCAGCAAGCTGATGCGGCCTCCACGGTTTTGTTGGCATTATTACTATTGTCCTGGAAAAATCCAGTCTTATATGGGTTGGTCACAGCTTCAACCAACGCCCTTGCGAAGGCGATAACCATGGCATCCACGCCCAAATTGCCATTTGGCGGGTTCAATGTTATAGATAGAGGCCCTTTGTCTGGCTTTTGGAATGGCCAAGCACAAGACCCTGGGCATTCACTTTCTGGATTGCCCACCACAATATATGGCTGCTGATGATCACCTGCTATTTCAAATCAGTAATCAGTACCAATATAAAATATAATGAGATCGTTGCATATGTTCTCAGTGATTTTCTTTTCTGATACCGATATTTTCCGATGATGTGATCATGTAAGGAATATTGATATTATCATTTTTTTCTGATAAATGCAACTAAGCTAAGACTATCGTTGATAGAAAGGAAACATTAAATAAAATTACCAAGCATTCCATGTTGTGAGCATTTTGTGAAGCACAGCCCCTGCATTTGAACATCTCTAGCAGTAAGAATAACAGGGATGGTGTTGGAGTCTCCACCAGTCGCCTTCCGCAGAACTTTCTGAATAAATTCGCTAGTAACAACTTTCCCTGCTGAATATTTTAGATCAGTCACTTGCTTCACAACTTTTACGTTGATAGGGCTGCTTCCCTTCCCGGCAACCTCTTGGTAGCTCTCAACAACATTCCACCATGACGAGACTTGTGGCTGTAAGTTGGCTCCCGCATTGTAATGTAGAGATTCAACAAAGGCCCTAATGACATTTTTATGGACACGCCCAAATTGACCGTACCAAATAAGAGTTAGGCGTAGATTTCCTGTCAGGAGAGGCCCCCCATGGTAGGTTATGGAAGCGCTTTCGGTGGCAAGACAGACAGGGAAGAGGAGCAAGTAGAGAGAAAGAACAAGAGGACCACTTGGGAGAGATGATGCCATTCTCAAGATTTGCTGCCTTTCTATTCCATTGGTCACCATACATCCATCTTTCAATTTATGGCTAGTTTGCTTCCATGGATAGGATGTTGGTACTCTAAAAATAGGCAGCTTATGGTTACAAGACAGCTGTTCTTACTCGAATCCTTTAAGGAGCTAATTTCATGGAGCTTATTGCCTCAGTTGTTTGAGTTTTTGCGGGCATCTCGGTTTTGAGACAGGAAATGCTTTATTCATTCAATTAATTCTGTGTTGGATAGATGGGCATGGGAGAGACAACTAACTCCTCCCTGTTGTCTAGAGAAAAAACAAACTTCTCTATTGCAAATACACATTGAAGATGCTAAATGACTTATTACATCCTTTTATTAAGCTAGCAAGGTAACCGAACAACACAATCAAAATTATACGGTGATGTTATATTTACAACTCTGATTACAACAGTAAGCAACCAGGCATTCACGCAAGTCTTGATCATAGACATGCCAGCACATATCCTGCAATGGAAAAATCAGTAATCATATTTATGGAACACATGTAATGACTAATGACTTTTCGCAGAAGTGATAAAAGAAGCAAAAACAGATCACCCCTTAATGAAGAAGGAGAGGAGAAATCAGATGATATATAGAAACTCCAACAGTGCAGGTAAGGGGAGAACATTTCGTATGCATCAATTTATTCCTCCTGTTCTTCCAAATCCAAGTGTCAGACAACAAAGTGAGCATACATTACACACATTCATAACCAGTGCCTTGAGTTGTGATGTTTCTCTTGGTTTGCATTGATATAAGAGATTGGGTATCTTTACATTTGGGCCATTTTGCTGTCTTCTCTTCATTTTTCCTTATCCTTGCAGCTACTGACTTAAGACCACTTGTCACGTAACTCACCACAGCTAAAAGAAGCTCTCTGCACACAAATTAAAAAGAATTTTCAACATTAAGAATTCTGGAAATGTTTCTGGCCACGTCAAACAGAACAAGATATAATAAAATGCATGCTGCAAGAATATCACGCTTATAATGAGAAAATAAGGAAATAAACAAGAAATGAAGAGAAAGTGCATAATGCAAAATCTGGCATCATTACATGCTTATGATGCACATAGCTGCTAACATATACATAGAACGTTGTTCCATCTTGTCAGATTGAAAACAAATTGTCAGCCTAGTGCCAGTTGAAATTTCATAAGTTATGAGTGTCACAGTTCAGATGATCGTTTAAGAAACTCAGAATTTACAGAAAGAAATAACAAAAGTAATACAATTTATAATTCAATACCTCCAGTTACTATTTTGCAAAATTTATGTATGATCATCGGTTAACAAAACCATAAACCACTCTCACTAGTAAATTTATTTGAAAGAGCCATTGTTTTGTCTCCAAAGAGGAAATCACAATTTCCTTTTTCCAGTTATACTTAAAAAGTTAAATTATATGTTTATTTCCTGCCACTGGTGTTTTTTTTTTTATATGGTGATCATAAAATTAAAAATGAAAAAGCAAAACAGAAATCTATGGATAAAACAATGGAATACAAGGAGATATTCAAGAAAAAATAAAAAGAAATACATGGACATAAGAAATTATGACCATGTTCCCAGTCAGAGCGACGAAACAAACAATAGAATGGGCACACACTGACAAGGTCAGTTATCCAATCAGACTTTGGTCTTCCAAAATTTATGAGAGCATGTGAGAAAATTTCAACTCTCCGGGTGAATAAAAGAATATGACCCAAAAAATGTCTCCTGGAAAATTTCTACCTTTCTGTAATTTATGTTTTCCTCACAAAACAGCAGATACCACCAAAAATATTTTAAAAAAAAAATCTTGCAGAAAGGCACAAATGCAAATTATGAAATAAAAGGATATTATAAATAAAAGAACTGCTTTCTACTTACAATGGTGAGCAAGGAGAACGACCACCATTTACATAGTAAACAAACAAGAATGAATCATAATGCTGGCCGTTGATTAGATAAAAACCTTGCAACCTTCGTATACACTTGAAGGACATTTTTTTGTACAGATGAATGGCAGGAATGTTGTAAGAAATCACATGCAGGTAGACTGCACGGCATGTTGGAACACTTGAAGCATATTTAATGACCTGACGAATAAGAGACCTTGCTGCAAATCAAACAACCAAGTAATTAATCATAAAGCAAGACATATTTCAAACAGACATTTCAAAGTAAAGTTCCTTTGCGGTGCAGATCCTACCTATACCAAGATTTCTGTAAGTTTCTACTACTCCAAGCGTCAGGATATAAACTAATGTTTGATCTGGTTTTGAGGGGTCATATCTGAGCAAATCTCCTATCTACAAAGCAGTTGTGAGTTCACATGAGTTAGTAGAAAGAGAGACATAATTTGTGGAAAGCAATAATGATATCAGAATTACACATGTTATGCTTTTGGTTAATGAAAAAAGAACAAAGCTTGAATGAAGAATCCAGGTGCATCTTCTTATGATGAATGCATGTGGGTTGCAATTACAATGTTAAAAACCAACCATAGCTCAATCCCACTACAGATGCAACATTAAAATACCATGGGCGTTAGAATGAGGAAATTCTTTAGCTCATATTTGTCACAGGAGTTGCATAAAACACATGAGCTTGAGTTATCCAGTCATAACTGGCTTGACGCATATAGGGAATATCTTTTATTAGTTGCTGCATCACACAGGTATATGCCAAATATGCCTATGTGATGCACAGATGCAAGCAATGCCCCTTGAAAAAGTAGAAAACCCACCCCAGCTTCTTTTGCCATTGCAATCCGTGCAGTAACAAAACCAATAAGTTCATCACTGTGACCATTAGGTCGGCTGCGGTCGACTGCAGCCCAAGAAACAATATCACGTTCATGGACAACACTTTGGAAGAACTCTGACTCGTACCTGAAAGGAGGAATGCATTTCCATTTAGAAGCAAGAAAAGCATATTACAGATTAAAACCCACAAAAAAAATTCAAAAGAAAAGGAAAAGGAGCATTAGATGAAGCTATCAACCTGATAGGAAATATATCAGCATGGATTCGCTCTAATACCTCCAAATCAGAAGGTTGTATAGGTCTGTAGCATATGGTTGGATGATGAGAAAAGTTTTGGTTTGCCATTGATGGTTTTGCTTTTAATCGCCTTCAAAGATATGGTAAACTTGGAGAACATGCAGCTGGACTTCTTCCATTTATACCACATTAGTCATGTCTCCAAGCATCAGTTGCTGGAACACACAGAGGATTATCCTATCATAAGTTTGTTACCGTGGAAAAAAACACAGAAATTACCAGAAAGCAGCAGCACAGACAAGAAACACATGTCAGGAGATAGAAAATAGGTAAGAATAAAAGAATACATAACATCTTCTTCTTCTTTTTATATGGGAGGAGTCATATGAAAGGTGCATAAACCCCAGATCATGAGAACGATGCTAAACCATGGACCGCTCAATCATGAGCAGGTCACCCATACAAAAGCTTTTTTGTCCTGAAAAACATGAGGGAGATGAACGTGTATGTGCATCTTGGGCTCAATCTCTTTGCCACTTGAGCCAACCCCACAGGATTAAAAGAATGGCTAAGATCAGAAGATTGTTGGCCTCCCATTAATCCTGTTTTTGCTTACCATAAGCAGCCCACTTCATATAACTTTCACAACTAATATCTTTGCCTTAACATATTACATTCTTTGAGCTACAGTACATGTATTCTAGTATGTTTTGTCCATAGGCAGCAAGGATGACAGAGTCTTAATGCTAAAAATGTTTTCCTAAAGAATACTGATTCTAAAAACTCGTTACTGGGTTCCCATGCTCCTCAAGTCATTCCAGTATGAATCATATGATTCAAATGATTCTAATTGATTACAGATTGGGAATTGCAAGAATCAGCACTAAGACGTATCACTCATTCCCCCACTAAATCAAAAGCACTACAAGTGTACAATAAGATAACACTAAGAGAAAAAAAAAAATTCCCATGCACAGATAATTAAGCAAAAAGCGGATAGAGATTGCACCATTCCACTCTCTTGAAAATAGCAACTTCACATCATTTCATTCAATTCAATTCTTAATAATCAGATGATAACAATTTAATTAAGCTGAGCAACAATACCAGGGTTGACAGAGACAGAGACAG
>Ga0325403_1007675_pt1 | contig 10312 bp, 3 predicted proteins | sample PopdelMetagenome_19_FD_205665 | JGI IMG/M metagenome (GOLD analysis project Ga0325403, IMG submission 205665) | Populus deltoides microbial communities from Bellville, Georgia, United States - Xylem-PdKOR-R4 | ecosystem: Host-associated > Plants > Phyllosphere > Stem > Wood/Secondary xylem...
GCAAATTAATTGCCTCAAACAATTCTTAAAATTACTAAAAATAAAAATAAGCAGCAGTCACATAAATAAAATAAAAATTATACGGCAAAACAACTTATATTTTACTTTATCTAGGAGGTATTTAAAAATGTAATAATAATTATTTTTAAAAATATTTTTTATTTAAAAATATATTAAAATAATATATTTTTTTATTTTTAAAAAATTATTTTTTTATAGCATATCCAAAAATATAATAAAAATTAATTTTAAATAAAAAAATTAATTTTTTTATTAAAAGCGTTTGTAACACAATTTCAGACCGCCACAGCAATTACAATCAGAAGAGACCGTAAAAAACAAGTCCCTCACCACTGCTTACACAAAACTTGACAAACGTCGATAAGGTTTCAAACATCTGTCAATCAAATTCTTGCATAAACTAAAACACTCGCAATCCCGAAATGGCGAGGGATAGTTGTCTGGCTCGTATAACTGCCGGCGTTGCTGTTGGAGGTGCTATTGGGGGCGCCGTGGGTAAGTGCTCTCATCATAAACCCTAAAACATCTTCTTGTTCTAGTTTTTATCAATACCTGCGCGTCTTGTTATTGGGTATGGTTCTTTAATGCTCCCTAAGTTGTTGTTATTTAAATTTCCAAAGTCCACCGATTTATCTTCTCATACAAACACACAAAATCCATAAACCAATTGTCCTATAAATTTACGACTTCCATTGTATTACGCCTTGATTTGGGAAAGGGTGATCGAGGGACTGTTTCTTGATTGTGAGTGCAAAAGTTGATCTTTGAATGCCAATTTTTTCACTTTCTTTGGAATGCTTTGGTGAAAGAAATCCTGCACCACTAGATGTAGACTGGTTTTAGGAGTACTGTAAAGGGCGTGATTTTAATGAAAAGACTGGGTCTAATACATCAAGACTTGAAATTTCAGGAGATGTGCAGATGGGGTTTATTTATAAGAAGGTATTAAATGGAAGTCACGGAATAGCTTGCAAAACGGGGACGCCCTTGATGATATTGCCGGGTGCCTAATAGTGGTGGATTTGTTGATTCTAAATTGAGAGGCTCCCGTGTTCTTCAACTTAGAAGCTTGAGAAGTTTAACTAAAATAGCGTTGGTAACTTTTGTTGGTAACTAAAATAGCAGGGTCTCTAGAAGTGTTTGTTTGATGGAATTGGAAAAATTATACTTGGACTAGATTTGGTTAAAGAGAATGGTGACCGAAGTCTGTTAATTGTACTGTATGCGAAAGATTTATAAAGAAGCAACAAGTCCACACTGAATTTAAGAAGATTGCAGAGAGAAATAAAACAGCTAGAGTGTAGCTTAAGGGGCTGTTTGTTTTGCGTCAAATATTTTCCTGCAAAAACATTTTCTCATAAAATGAAATATTTTACTGTCTAGACGTGACATGGAAAACAAGCTGGAAAATATTTTTCAGCAACACTGGAAATTTTTCAAATGATTATTGATACAGAAAAATCAATTATATTTATTACCAAAGATAATTTATCACAAATTAAACGTATAAATTTTTTTGTTTGATGGATACATAAAGGATTTTTACTTTTATTTGGACTGTAATAAACTATTTGTTTATGAAATTTTAGAACATTAGGTTGCCAGCTTAGCCAATGACAATCATGTGTTTAAAAATACATCGACATAGGTTTTATAACCAATATATGTCCCATGAAAATACAACGTTAAAATGCATTTTTATCATAATAGGAGATTTCATAGCCGAACACATGTCAATAAAAATAGATATACGAACAAAAGTTTACCATGACAAGTACATGTCCAAAACCAGAAGAATAACTTAGTACATGTGAAAATCATATTTCCATCTTAAACAAACATGCTCTAAGTTTAAAATTTCATAGTGATAGGTAAGTTTGTAGCCAACAACTCAATGTAAACATTAAATAGAAAAACTGTAGGGTTATTGTAGCAATGACCTGCCTGCTGAGGGTAGCAATGTGGTCTAGGAACATGAACAAGGTTGTGGAAAACATTATATTCAAAATTCTAGCTTTAACTTCTTTGATGCAAGTTAAAAGTGTGTGCTTGTACAGTTTACACAATGGAACTTTAACTATCTTGGTGTGTGCTTTTGCACATCATATCTAACCATGACCATTGATTTTCTCATTGATATGCAAAAAAGAAACATTGGCTAGTGGACAATCTTAATAAGAAAGTTTCAATTCATACAAATCCAGTCTTATATATTCAATCTTTGGTTCACTGTTAAAACTATAGTTTGTTTTGCTTCAACTATCCATCTAATATGGTAATATATATGATTTCTGTGCAGGTGCTGTTTATGGAACATATGAGGCAGTAAGGTATAAGGTACATCATCTGACCTGATACCAAAATTCACACTTTAGAGTGTGGAGACCTTATTAAATGCCTGCTCTTGACCATTAATTGGTCTTTACTGAAATAGAAATATGTACCCTGTTGTCTTCTTTTTCTTTTGATTTATAGTCTGAGTGAATGAAATATTTTATGTTACTTAATGTGTTGCATATTGTGGATTCTAACTTGTAATTTCCATGCTTAAGTATACTTGTAAAGTTATAAAGAGATGGAACAATGAGCATCAACTTGGAACTTAAATTTATGATCATGGCTTCCCTTAAGTTCATGTTTGTATGTTCCTTTTCACCATGTGCATCCCCTCTATCCCCTGCCATAGATATGAATTAAAACAGAAGGTCAGAAACTGCCAGAAGATAATGGTGTGCATTGGTTTTTGTCACCCTCATTTTTCCGTTTGGGCTGGGTCTGTGAGTTTAATCAGCCCTGAGATGCTTAGAAAGATCTGTTTCCTTGTGCCCCCACTGGTTTTGGGTGTCTCTGTTTGCTTTCTGGAGTAGACTTTGTGAAACTCACAACTCTCAGAGGCCGTTGGTTGTTACTAGTTGTGTCATATGGTCCTGGTTGCCTTCAAAAAGATTACCCACTGCCCAGTTAGCGAACATCTGCCTTATCTGCTATTTTTTTTTTAATTAAAATACTATCCAAATTTTGATTTTTTGTTTGTTTATTTATGCAGATTATCTTGTTTTAGATATGTTATGTTAAAGGAGTTTAAACTGAAGTCAATGCATTTTTCTTGGTATTCCATTGTAAGTATTCATCAGTTAATTAATTAGTTTGGAAAAATTCAGGTACCTGGACTTTTGAAGATCAGATACATTGGACAAACCACACTTGGTAGTGCTGCCATCTTTGGTCTTTTCCTGGGTGCTGGGAGCTTGATACATTGTGGGAAATCATATTGATTTATTCTATTCAGAGCATCAAGATATCAACTTTGTTCTGCTCACAAGGATCTGTGCTTCAACTTCACTTGCCTTTGAGCTGAAGGATAGAACTTGTGGTAGCGATGAGTTGTTTCTTTCTACATAAAATTTCCTATGATGTTATGGCTTTCAGAAACAGCTTAGCAGCAATTAGCCTTGTGAAATTTCTTGGTTATTGTCACTTTCTCCTTGATGGTTGCCTCTTTTCTTTTTTTTTTTGTTTCCTCTCTCTTAGTAGTAGTCTGTTCTTTAGATGTAAAACTTTATCTATGCCATTTCCATTGCCAATCCATAATTTGATTTACATGGCCAAAAGCTGTATTAGCACTCGTCTTTATAGTTTCGAGGAGAGCAAATGAAGGTATAGCAGCAAAGATGTGGGAGCTGATCTCACCATGGGCTTGACCATAGGTTTTCATGGTCTGATATCGCCTTAGCACCTTCCGGTGAAGAAATTGAAGTTCGATTCTTTAGAGCTATTATTTAGAGCGATGGGACTCAAGAAAAGAAGAAAACTATCTTGATCATCAAATTTATCCTGGGCTTAGCTTCAATAGGCAATTAGAGTTAAACATACAAATGGTTGATATCATAAAAGACGCTTTCTGGGCATCATCAAGACAGATTGAAAATGCATCGATCAATCTGCAAACTACATTTTGAGTGCTTCGGATTTGGTAATAGCTTCGGTTTGGAATCAGATATTTTGACCTGTGGTCTACTTTTCTTCTCTCTTTTTTTTTTCCTTTTCCAGCCAGCATTATACATTGTTCACACAAACAGCCATAAAATTTCACACAGAAATCGCTTTTTTAACTGTCTTTGACCTCTTCTGTTAAAATCTGTGAAGAATTTAGAAAAAAAAATAATTTAGAATTTAACTACTTTAGAGACCTAATTGAGATGAAAAATATTTTAAGGACTTATTTGATTCTTAGCTATAGTATTGGGCGCTAATTTCGAGGTTTTGCCGTGCCCTGAAGTCTTCCCGATCAAAACTTAAGAGGAGAGTTAGGCTGGTTTCCAAACGTCAAGTCGTCTTCTTATTCTCCCTCGAAGCCGCCAAACTGCGGTCTCCTTTAACAACATCACTGCTTTAGTTTCTCTCTGTAACTTTCAAATTCAAACATCACAACAGAGGGAAACCTTGTAGAAACCCCTCTCCACCACCAACAGGTAAACCCCATAAACATCTCCTGCTCAAAATTTGATTTCTCTGTTGTTTAATGTTACTGAACTAGAGAGCTAGTTATGGCATCAAAGCTGCTTAAACTCACTGCCTATGAGGCCAAAAACGAGCTTGAACTCTCTCTAAAGCAAGCCTTTGAGGAGCTTGAACCAAAACTAAGACCCCCATTTCCATTAACAATACCAAGCCCTCAAGAATATTCCAGACTCAATCTTGCTATTCTTTATGGGGTTTTAACCGAACCCCATTTGGCTAAAACGCATATAAAGCATCTTCATGCTATTGTCACTGATGGGTATGCTTTGTTTGTTAGTTTGATTGTGAAAATTGTTAATGATTTGTATGGCAAGTTAGTTGATTCAGTGAAGGATCAATTGGTTTGGGTTGTTAAAGAAATGGTTGATGTTTTAGGAGTGGGATTTGATGGTTTCTTAGTGTGTTTGTTGAGGCAGATTGTTGGTGGGGATTTTAGTGATGGGAATTTGTGGTTGTGCTTTGAGTTGGTCTCCCTTTTTTCAAGCAAATGGGATTGTTTAGTAGAAGATGCGCCATTTGTTTTAACTAGTGCTTTGTATGTGTATCTACGGGTATTAGCTGATCATTGTAAGGTATCGACTGATGCTAAGATGGAATCGTTGAAAAGATTAGAGATTGAGTTTTGTGTCAAGATGTTGAGGGAGCAATTTAATTTGTGCATGAAGATTGGGAGGGACCTTATTAGATTGCTTCGAGATTTGGTTCATGTCCCTGAGTTTCGAGCTATATGGAATGATTTGGTGTTGAACCCAAGTGAATTTAGGACAGAAGGATTTTCAGATATTTCACAGTTGTACTGCTCTAGGACTTCTAGCCGGTATTTTTTGCTTCGAATTACTCCAGAGATGGAAACCCAATTGAGGTTTCTACTCATGCAAGTGAAGTTTGGGAATCAGAAGCGATACCAAGTGTGGTTTGCCAAGAAGTTTCTTTTTGGACAAGAGAGAGAGACACTTGTAGTTGACATTATTCGCTTCATATGTTGTGCACACCACCCATCAAATGAAATTATTCAGTCAGACATTATACCAAGATGGGCTGTTATAGGTTGGCTTCTCAAATCTTGTAGAGAAAAATATGTTGAAGCTAATATGAAGCTGGCCTTATTTTATGACTGGCTTTTTTTTGATGAAAAAATTGACAACATAATGAACATTGAGCCTGCAATGCTATTAATGGTATGCTCAATACCAAAATATATAGATATAACTCACTCTCTTCTTGAATTTTTATTGTTTATTGCTGAAAACTATGAAGAGGACCGTAATTATGTCATTATAAGGGGTTTGTCGTCAGCTATGAGGATGCTTGTTCAAAAAGGAGTGGTTCGGTCACTGGATATTCTGACTTCATGTGATGCACTCTCTCCTTTTCTAAGAGAGGGACTTAGGAAGTTAATATTGCGATTGAATATTGAAAGTAATGAGTTGCAACCAGCCCATCTTCCTCCTCATTCTGTGTCACGTTCGAGTTTGCAAAATGTTTCTCATCTTGCAATAACAACACCAGCTCCGGAACGACAATCTGCAAAGATTGTGGAAGTAAGGCTTAGCAAAGAACCTGCTGGTTCTTCTATTCCCATTTCAGGTGACCTGTTTACTACTTCTTGCCCATCAAATGTTACAATTGAAAGTCAATTTGATGCTATTGAGAGCTTAGCACAAAATCTGGCAGAAGCTATGAAGAAGTCAAATAGAATGGGGCTTCAGATTTTGGAGGAAATACTTCTCTCATTTGTGAATCTTGATGGCGAAGCATCAACATGTGGTTCAACTTTCCCTGAAACTTTATCTTCAAGAATTGCAGATCAATTTGAATCCGTTGGCAATCGATTATTTGCTCCTTTTGATGTCAGCATTAGTGTTCCTTCTTCTGATAGTGGAATTCATTCGCCCACAATCTTAATTGCACGCTCCTTCATACTTTCTCAGCATGAACTGTTGCAAGAAATGCTTCTATTCTGGTCAAGGAATGGTTTTCATGTAGGAGCTCACTTACTATCTTATGCAACAAGGCTAGCTTATGAGGCATGTATATCAGATTCTTCAGGAAATGCAATCATTAACAATAATTTTTCTAAGATAAGTGACTCAGGGATGTCATTATTACTCTTTCATGTGGATGGGTATTTTTCTATTCTGAATGGAAGGAAACAAGATTTTCTTGAAGGCAGTGTTTCTACTTCTAAGATGGATAAGGAATTAGTTAATATGTTGGTAAAAAATGCTTTTGCTGCATACAAATGTTTCCTTGAACGTTCAAGAACCATCCTGCATAAAGAAGATGATTTAGCTCTGTCGAAGCTATTCATTCTAGACATAACCTCTTGTTTTCTTTGTGAAAGAAAAAGGACAAAGTTCTTCTACAGCATTTTCTGTCATCTTGCCGACTTATGTGCTGGCAACATTGATATCATCAGGTTCCTTGTGGGTCAGTTGGATCATGCTGATCTTCTTGAAATGCAGTTTGAAATTGGGCTAAAGAGATTCTTCGTGTTCGGGGAGAGCACTGAAGATATTTTTCACTTAATGAAGAACTCTCTCAGTTGGGATCCTTCAGAGCAGCACAAGCTTTGGGGCTTGATCAGATCAGAGCTTGCTGTTTCTAAGGTTCAGCTGGAGAAGATCATTTTGAAATTTTTCTGCTCTAATGAGCTGGATGCAAATACAAGTGCCATTGCTGTGGGAGGCCTTCTTACATTGTGCATTTGCCATGCTCCCACACCTGAGCTTGTTGGGGCAATCATGTTGCTGCCTGATGATGCATTCCAGGACTTTGCTGCTACAGTTTTGGCATCATGGGTTGTCTCTAATGCCTCAAAGCTATTTGACAGCTTGACTAAATTTTCAGAGAAATTTGACAATGAGAATGGAAATGTTGCCGGTTCAGTTGGGATTGTGATAAACCATTCTGCAATTCTCTGGTTGTTGAATTATTTTAAATCACAGGGGATGAATGGCTCCAATATTTTAAGCACCTTATCTGCAAGTATTTCTTGTGAAAAACCAGCATAGACATTGTGACTGAATTGGGTTATTAGTGATGGTTCTGCATTCAAATGGTAAGCTGCTGAGCCTCCAAAGTATTTGATATGGTGAAACTTGTAGTTTAAATTTAGATATGTTTCTGCAATAAGAAATCGAATTGCCATATCAGAGTTTTTTCCTGCATAATATCATGTGTGCAAATACTATTATTTTTTAATTTCATTATGGGTGTGTTAATTCAGTAGGTCGAACCATACTGACTGAATTTGTAAACTAGATCATAGTTTAGCATATTTAACAATATTGCTTTCAAATGTCATTTTTTCTTGTCAAGATCTTTCTGCAATAATATTCAACTGCAAACAACTGGAAGCTGTCAAGTTTATATGTAGCACAAGGACTTGGGTTTATGAAACTTTTTGCATGGATAAGACTATCTTGCTGTTACGCTGCTCTTCAAGACATCAGAATAAGTGTAGAGTATATTGAATAGCTGATTAGTTTGTTGAAGTTCCTGGCAGGACAATCATAATAAATATGCTGATGCGCAGCTCATTATAGAGTGCTTACACAGAACTCTCTGACATTTTTGTGCATTCAAGTTTTCTTCTGCTGTTTTAGTTAGAAGTACAACAAACCACAAAAAGACAACTAAATTCAGTTAAACAATTCCTATCAGAAAATAATTTTGTTTACTGTGATTAACTTTCTGTTGCTTGACTAAAATTATTGAATTCTGACTTTATATGGATAAAAATAGTGAACTTGCATAGTCAATGAATTGTACAATCAAGTTGAGTAGTTTAGTATGTGATGTAGTCTCATGAAATCTCTTTTTCTTCATGGCGCTCAAATCATCACCGAGATCAATAGCTATGGGATGTCTTATTATCCTTGCATCGTTATGATCCATTCTCTCCAATTATGCTCTGTTTGACCTTATTAATTAGCTAGAAAGAAAGTTGAATTTTCATTTCCCTTGTAAATTTCTTTTAAGTTATAATTTCTGCTTCCCAGATGGCTGAGATAGCACATGTTGATGCAGTTTAGCCTGGTTTCATTCATGCATCTGAGAACCCTGAGTTTTCAGATGCAATGGATGCGAAGGGAATTGTATTACTTGTCCCCCAGCTCATGAATAGCAGCACTCTGGGATAAGATTGGCTCATCCTTCCTGGCTCAAGCAGCAGATGTTCCTACATGAGTCTCATTGTATTATCTCTCTCTGATGTGCTATAATTTTATTTTGTTTTGTTTTCAGCATCCTTCCATGTCAAAGATATTTAAATTCTATCTTTCAGGTGACATATATAGGAAAGCACGTGTACATACTACATATAAAAGATGAAACAATTGCTAGTTGTAACTTGTTGAGTACCCTGCAATCGTCAAGGCATCTTGGTTGGTGGTGGTAATGGCCTAATAAAGGTGTGCTTCATTCATGACTATACTGCAATATCTGATTTATGATTCAGTAATAGAATATTGTATGCTAAATCTCCTTGTAAACTCTTAATATATCTCTGGTATTGTTCAAAATCAAGGCTTATCATATCACCTATCAGGCCTCTTGAAATGTTACTCTCATACCTTATTTATATCACTAGTTGAACTAGTCCATGCTTTCTTTTGAAATTTCTAGGCTCATAATTATGAAGTCCGGTCATTGTTCAAGCAAAGTTCTACTGCCTTTCATTTTGAATAAAATTCTGCTGTTACTGTTATTGGTGAAGTGTGGATCTTATTTTGATTTGCTTTTTTGAATTTATCAGAGAGTCAAGATATACAAGTCCACTTACACTGATCAATATGGAATGTAGCTCCATAGCTGTGATTGTAATGTTCCTCCTGCATGAAAAGGTGAGTTGGTTTCTTGGAGCCAAGCTTAAATTTGATGTTCTAACAATTTTCTAGTTGGTTTTCTTATTTTTGTCGTCACTGTCAGATTTCAAGGTGTCACTGTCAGATTTCAAGGTGTCACTGCGTAGCATCATCCCCAAGCGTTTCCTTGTAAGATCTGGTGGTCTGACAATGTCCAATTCTCTCCTGCATGAAAAGGTGAGTTGGTTTCTTGGAGCCAAGCTTAAATTTGATGTTCTAACAATTTTCTATTTGGTTTTCTTATTTTCATCGTCACTGTCAGATTTCAAGGTGTCACTGCGTAGCATCATCCCCAAGCGTTTCCTTGTAAGATCTGGTGGTCTGACAATGTCCAATTCTCATATTTGTTAAACAGATAATTGAGGAGGATGCCATTATTGTTATGCCACTGGAGACTGCCAAAAAGCTAGAGCAGGCAGAGCAAAGGTCTGCAAAATGTGAGTCATGAGGAGCAGCTACTGTAGAGTATTTTCTATAGGATAGACACTAGCAAGTATTACGTTTTTTATTGACCCTCAGTTACAGGTGTGTGAACCCTTTAAGACGCAAGTTCAGCTGGGTGTCATACTCATGAGCTGTTATTTCATGTGGCCTTTTGCATTAATTTCTGGTTTGAAATGTTTTAATCTAGAAACATGCTTGAAAAGGACGTGTCAGCGTGGTTCTAACGAACTTGTCTTCGTAGTGTAATGCATGGATAAACATAATAAAGGTAGTAGTTTCTTGCACCATTTTGCTCCTGTTCTTTTGAGTGAATTGACCTAATTGTTTTGTCTTCCAATTGTTGGTCTTTTTTCTGAAGATTTTTAAACAAATCCGGATGAAGGTGGAGCACCTTGTAACTGAGGATTGCTGAAATAAATTTGCCAGCAGTGTAGTTTGTCAGGGCACATTCCGGTGTT
>Ga0325403_1007678_pt1 | contig 10307 bp, 7 predicted proteins | sample PopdelMetagenome_19_FD_205665 | JGI IMG/M metagenome (GOLD analysis project Ga0325403, IMG submission 205665) | Populus deltoides microbial communities from Bellville, Georgia, United States - Xylem-PdKOR-R4 | ecosystem: Host-associated > Plants > Phyllosphere > Stem > Wood/Secondary xylem...
AATTAGCCATGACAGCGAGTCAATTGCAACAACACTATTAACAGGAAAATTGTAGGCTTACAGATGCAGCCACCCCAAAAGTATCAGAGTAGCCAGCAGCCAAATACCCTGTTATCAGCTGTCAGCAAAAAGAGGTCATCATTCCCTAACAGCAAGCATCCCCAGGAACATTCATTGCTGCAGGAAACAATATCCAGTTTTCTTGATTAGTAGAGCACGAATAGGAATCGATTGTCAATGGTAGTGAGCTCCTGCGCCTGCTCCAGCTGTTGACTCAAGGTAAGAACTCATTTTACCTTCAGACAACAACAGTTTTCTGATACAAAGCAACCATTTTACAATAAAGTCAAGACCATGATAGAAAACCAGTGGGAATAGGAGAGCGGCGATCGAAACAGATGGAGAGTTTGCATAGCATGCATGGAGGCAAGTCCAAAACCACCGAAAATTGCAGTATAATAACTGCTCACAGTGACCGCAGCTAAGATTCCAGTGGCAAGACTAATAAAGACTGTAATTCATAGCATCTTTCAGAAACAGCTGCTTTGAGCTCAACCTTAACATCTCTGATATTTTAAATAAAGAATCAACTGGATAAATAGACCTTTAAGCTTAAACTTAAAAGCAAAAATGGCTTTACAAGTTGAAACGAGGTAAAGGGGGTAAATTGACAGTAATTTAAAACCACAGCTCTATATTACTGGTCCAAAATGCAAAATAATGAACACTAGCACCAACAGCCTCTTTATTTTGCAAAATATCTATAAAATATTCAAAATCAAATTTCTAAATTATCTCTGCATGTCATCAGATGGTCCTCCTATTATTCAGGATGCATCCACCTTCTTCCATGTCACCAGGGAATTGAGAAATTTCATCACCTGAAGTATTGTCAAGTTTCCACCATAAGATTTGGCAAGAAAAGCGAAAGGAGATTGAGATAAAGATGGAAAGTTTATGGAAGACAAATGATAAAAATTTGAACCTCCGATGGATCTCTGAGAGAGTAAACTGCATTGGTTTCTTTGGGTCTAGATGACACCAAAATTCCACAACCTCGATTCCCCTCCCGGAGCACCTGGTTTTAGACCAAATTATCACATAGAAGAATTAAACACAAATCTTTCTCCCTACATGAAAATTAAAATCTTGTCAAGATTAAACGATCTTTCAATACCTTGAATGCATCTTCATCTGTCAGATCATCACCAATATAAATTGGGAGTACATCATCTCTATTACTTAGACCTGCGCCTCAGTATATGAGGTACAAATGGTTAATAACCAAAGGAAAAACAAATCTATATCACCTAGGATGTTTAGAATCAGCAATCTCACCTAGAGATTCAAGCAAAAATTCAACTGCTTTTCCTTTATTCCAGTCAATCATTGGACGGACCTCTAAAACCTGAATACACAGCAAAGCGAGTGCAAAATCATATCCTGAATACACAGCAAAGCGAGTGCAAGAAAGCAGCATATAGATAAGATCATATCACCAAAATCAGTATCTAGCAAACAATCAGAATACCTTCCGTCCATGAGTTTTTCGCAAACGTGGATACTTATCTAAAATATCCTGAACACATTGTGCAATAGATTGCCAGTTCTGAAGTCAAGTAGAAGCAGGACACATCTTAGAACTTGGCCAAACGAAAAGTCATATAATGGTAGATGTCTCAATGACAAGGATATTTCATCCATAGAGCAACAGTGTCCTACCTTCTCATCTACATTACGGAAATGTACAGAGACGCAAAATTTATGATTCTCAACTTTTGCACCTTTGATCCCCTTAGTATCCTCGTCAAGGGTTCTAAAAACCTGGGTGAAATTCAAGGTAGTCAGTTTACCCTCTGAAACAATGATGAGAATTTTATGTTTTATACATGAAACGCAACACGGTGCACCTCATCGATCATAGGTATAAATTCTCTAGCAGGCTGAAACAGATTCACCTCCTTGCCCTATGAAACTCAAACAGAAAGTACAACAATTTATTTAGTTTGTAAAAAGAAGGTTCAACAGAATATAAAACCCCTGGAGTCTAATTTTGCTGGAAACATGAGGAGAAATACATACACAAAGAGCCAGTAATCGGATACCTGTTGGTCAGTAGTTGATTCATTACAGTTTGGATGGTCATTGGACACCGCTTTTCGTACAGGGCCCAAGATGTCCATCCCATGACTACCAGCATAATACAATTCTGTTAGTCCTACAAGCTGATAAACCTGGAAAAATAGAATAGCTTAGCACAATGGCAACAAGTTATAATTATACTAGAAAATAAATAGAACATGTGCATAACGGGGAATTTTCCTCCAACCTTGTCCCGACTTCTTCCACTAATAATCGCCGTTGGGAAATATTTTGCGAAGTTTCTTACTGCAAAACGCATCTGAAAACAGTTCTCAATTTAAAGATGCAAACACCAAATGGTAAAAGATAAAAAAGAAAGAACATGTTGAACATCCAGCAAATTATGAGCAATTCTTACATCATCAGACATAAGGGCATTATCTGGGTCATCTACTATTGGAGAGAGAGTACCATCGTAGTCTAGAAACATTGCTATCTTTTTGTTTTTGGCAAAATTTGCAATTTCCTCAAATGAGTTGAGTGCTGATGGATGCTTGAGCTACACAATCAGAAAACAAAGAAAAGAAATGACATACAAGCAGAACATAAACCACCCATCATACATACTTTGAAGAGCACAACTGTGGCCTAAGAAAATTCTGATTTTTTAAGCATATTGCCAAACGAATTGGCCAACAATGAAGCAAGCATTACCATCCAGGTGCCGTAAGCTGTGTCAGCACCATCCTTAATGAGCTTCTTGCGAGGGGGTGATGAGGATTTCATGGCATCCAGACATGCGTTCGAGCAGACTTCATCAAGTTTCCCAGACTTTTTTCTAGGAATGTTTCTATACTTGCTAGAGGAGAGTGATCCTCCCGATGGTGCGTAAGACAACAAATTAGAATGGATGCCGAGCCTTGACTTGTTTATTGGAGCAGGATCAGTGAGAACAGGAGAAGAATGGTTTGACTCGATATCCATAGTAGCCAAATTACTTGGTAGTACTTGTGAAGAATGAATTATGATACCAACAAACACTTGACCAAACAATAATTTGTGCACGTTATACAAAATGCCTTTTACCCAACCCTTTTATCAATGAAAAACCACCTCTTCAATGTTTTCTTGTCGCTGCTACTGGGAAAGCTGTTCATCAAGCAAGCACTTCCTGAGAACTGGCCATCACAGCAAAGAATTAAATTTCAATGAAAATTTACATCAAAATATGAATGTATGCCTAAACAGAATCTAAATTCATACCTTGTCATCTCCAAAGCTACACAACATTTAATGGGTGGCAGAACATTATTTGCACTAGGATTTTCAAGAAATGAAAGAATGGTTCCAGCAAAATGCACCAGAAATATCTGTTCAAAAGATCAATGAAAGAGGCATGTTTAGTCTTGGGAACTTTGCTTGCCACACAAACGCGTCTGGAATCTTTACACTGATTGAAACTACCCGCATTCAAATAAAATGGACTCGATTTGTCTTCAAGAAATGCAAAACCTGACCGTACCAAAGTTCAGATATTGACCACCATTAATGGTAGAAGCTAAGAGAATAGCTTGTCCACATCGATATCAAAGTCAGCTATCCTGATACCGACATTGATATTAGAATTTTCGAGTCTTAAATGCACACAACATTTTATTAAAAAAAGATGTCAAGATCATAGGCCTAACACATCATATAATACCCTGACGGGTTCTTAAAGCTGAATTCCAATGCACATTATCTATTTTGCCCTGCAAGAAGGACAGGTATGTAAAGAAAATAAAATGAAAGAGACAGCAACCTATTACTTTAACATTTTATCATATATATCAGCTTAAATATATGAATTTTGTTGCTGGAGCAAATAATGCAAGCGAAAAGCAACTACGCAACAAAACAAATATATATGAAACCAATTCCTATCAAGTAAAATCCCCGTCGCCTAAAAATCAAAACTTGAGTAAAACGTATGATATATAGGCCAAAACACATCCAGTTTGCTTAGGTGGGGAAAATCAAGATTCATTATTTCAACAACCAAAAACATTAACCTTATTTTTACGTTCTTCACGACCTCTAAGTGACAATTAACATTGTTAACCAAAAAAACATTACAGGTAACGATGATACTCGACTGCACAGTACTCGCTCCAGACACGACAATAATTATAAAATCCCAGAACCAAGTATATGATTGATAATTAGCTAATATAATTTGAATTATCTCTAAAAATTCTCCACCTCTTCCACTAGGACATGATTTGTTCACCTAGATTCACTCGAGTATCAAGAAGATAAAGATGACAAATAATTCTGGGATTTTCCAATTTGATGATGATACAATGATATCTGTGTGGCCAATGAGCATGTAGCTCGAGATCTCTCAATAAAAAAAATTGGTCCTGTATATGTGTATATGACACAAAAGGCGAGACTACGTGGGCCTTTCCACATGTAGATCTAATATACATCATTTTCAATGTCCATAGTTCTTTCATAAATCAAAATCAATTAATGTACAGATTGCAAAACGAAAATTTCATTTTTCTGCAACGATCAACTACCAGAAGACCATACAATCCGACCCCACCGCGAAATACGTAGTAAAAACTTTCAGCTAATGTTTTCTTTTAATTTATTAACTTTCTCTCGTATTAGCCCCCTCCAAATCGACGTGTTTAATTTTGTTGTTTTTGGGGTTTCTTTTATGTGTGAGACACCGGTGGGAGACTTTTTCAATCCCGAATATGTAATTAACAAAATCTGTCATTATCGCACAACTATTACCAGGCGAAAACAACTTCCCAGCATCGAAAAGAAATCTAAACTGTGTAAACAGCATACAGAGCTTTCTTTTCCCATTACAGGGCCATTGTATCACATCAAGAAAAAGCGATTAATTAGCACACGTTTTGAAACCTCAACGAACTAATTTTCCTTAATCATAAACCGACAAAAAAAAGAAATTTATGGTAGAATGAAGAAACGAGCAGCTCGGCTTTCAAGATCACCTGCTATAGAGATCAATAAACTAATACAAAACACACATCCAAGAGATCCAAGAGTAAGGAAACATTGTTTCACCAACAACCAACCATAGGCATTCAAAAGTCATACACTTATCTCCCAAGATTTAAGGTTTAAGAAAAATAAAAAAGATTAAAAAGATCGCATCCTTAATAGATCATCGGGATTGCTTGTCTAACCAGAAAGAGATGACAGCCAAGCCAGATCTCACAAAAAGGATTCATACTCGTCAATATTGTTGACACAAAGTTACAACAACATTGCACATGAAAACATGAAAATATCTTCAGATTCTACAATAAATATATATAAAAAACATCAGAAGTCGTACCTAATCCACGTGTTAACAAAAGTGCCCGCCTGTTTTTTTTTCTGTTCTTTTATTTTTTTCTTATCAAACAACGACTGATCTCTATAATGCAGTTCTCAGATCAAAAACCGAAAACCTGAAGATCCCACAAAGAGAGGGGGGAAAAAGAGCTGAGAGAATTAAATAGGCAAAAATAAAATCATGTATGGGAATGAAACCGAGAGAGAGAGAGCTGACTAATATATACATACATAAAATGGAAAGGGAAGAAAACAATCACCTCTCTGATAATTAAGAAAGTTGCAGAGGAGAGAGAGAAAGTAGAGGAAAGAAGGGAAGGGAAGAGAACGAGGGCGAAAAGAATGGGTATTTATAGAGTTTGATATGCCATAGAAGACGTGCTTAACAAGGTAAACCCTATACAACCAGGTTGTTGAATCAGGAAACACCGCTCTGGTTTCCCCTTTTTAAACGTAAACCCTTAATGAAAAATCTGTCTAAATTGAATATTAATTAATTAATTAGTATAATAATAAAATAACTTCCCATTAATAAAACAACCTTCAAAATATATATATATATATATATATATGTCGTAATCCCTCACAAATTCACTGGTCCCTTCATAAATGTTGGGCCATTTAATTAAATTTTTTTACATGAAATATGAACTTGTACTATGTGGACCAAATTTGTTATATATTAATCTTGAATAATATAAATTAATTAATCAGGTTTTAAACTTGTTTTTTGAAAGTTATTAGATTGAGTTTCACATATCTTAATATTATTAGAAATTTATATGGTTGTTAATTTTAGAACCCATAAAATTAATTGAGGTATGCATAAACAGGCTCGAATACTCATATTAATAAAAAAAAATTATATAGAGTATTTATTACAGCATCTATTAAAGAATTATATATAAGTTATACATGTATGCACAATTTTAGTTGGTATGAATAATAGGTTGATGTAATATATAAAATTGCTAAACATTAAAAAAACTCTTCGAAAATATTGGATGGAATAATGAATTTTAATGATTTGTGTTTTTTTAATTTTTTTTTCTTGTTATTTTTTTATATATAAAGTAAACTCGTCTTGGGTTGAGTAATGGAATTCACAATAAAATGAAAAGAAAAAAGAAAACTGCTAATTTTACCTAAATAATTTCATCTATGAAAAACAGGATCTGCGCGTAAATTAATTGTCGAGAGATGTTTAGGATTCTAAGGGTAATTCCGTAATAATAGCATTATTAATAAAAAAAAATAAAAGAAAGGTACGAGAGGGTTAATTGATCGATTAACAGGAGTAATTTAAAATAGGAAGCAGCGGTAGTAGTGGAAGAGGAGGGTTGATGTTTCTGGGCCTGTTTTGCATTATTGTTGAATCGTAGTCTCAGTATTCTTTTAAATTTATTTTTTTTACTTTAAATTATTTATTTAATGTTTTTGTATAAAAAATAAATTTTAAAAAATAAAAAATATAATTTTAATATATTAAAAAAAACAGCAATATCAAAGACACTATTGAACATAATCTCATTTACACAGTTGCATTGCATAGAAAACAGTAATAGCTGGAGGTTAGAGAAAGAGGGACAGGTCACAGGAGTATTAAAATGGTGGCATCTGAGAAAACAGGAGGAACGAAGAGGCCACATGTCAGTTTTTTGGGGGTCCATGTTGCAAAACACGGCCAGATTTAGCGCTCCCGTCTATTTCATGCACCGGTGGCATTTTTAGAGCCCTGTTTTCTTTTTCATTTTTCACTCGCAGAAAAACACTTGCTAGCTAAATTCCACTTTCTCCATCTTTACGATCTCCGTGCTTCAATCCGATTTCAAGTGGAGGTTTAATGGCGGTCTTGGTCACTGACGCTGTTAATTGAAAGGAGTTCATCAACTCCATTACCTTAGGATATATGGGGCTTAGAATACATGAATTTATTAATTAATTATCATATCAGAATTGATACGATTTAATCTTTTTTAATTAAGAACATTATAAAACATGAAATTATAAGTCATGTGAATTTTAATGTAAAATATAAAATTGTATATCATATTTAATTTAAATGAATAAAATACCGAGCAAATCAATAAGATCTTGAGTGATGGATACTTCCATATTAATTATATTTAAACATAAAAATAAAAATATGTGAAAGTTTTCATCCTACTCATTTTGATTGCCTTTGGTGACATAAACAAAATAAACATAAACATGTGTTAATTGAGTTGATATATATATATATATATATATATATATATATATATATATATATATATATATATATATATATATATATGAACTTTGATGTTGGTTATTGGGTGGTCAGTCCATGAGGGAAAGATCTAATTCAAGTTATTAGAAGAGTTACTAAAACAAATAATCGCCTCCTTTAATCATATATAAAACGTAACTCATAAGTAAAAAAGCATAAGTTTTATTTATTGAATAATCATTCTTTTTTTTTTCTCATCTTGTATATTCTTTGTGTGTTTGGCAGTGTGGTTGCGGTTGCTTTTCAAATAGCTTTTCGTGTCAAAATACATGTCAATGATTTTTTTTATTTTTTAAAAATTATTTTTGACATCAGCATATCAAAATGATTAGAAAACACTAAAAACATATTAATTTGAAGTTAATAAAAAAATTTAAATTTTGTCGAAAGCGTTTTTGAAATGCAGAAACAAACAGGCTTCTGTATTACTTTGACAAGATTTATAAAGACATTCGTACTGTGAAATATCACTTTGATTCTAGTAATTGAAGTGGTACTGAAATAATTGATCTAGAAATAAAAAAAACGAATTCTTACAAGTAAGTTTTCATTTTCAATCTATATTTAAAATAGTTTTGAGTCAATTTTCATCATTTTAAAATATAAACTATCCTCATTTCTTTTTCACGATAAGAAAATACTATCCAAAACTCATGCTAGAAAAATATGATTATATAAAAACTTCATAAAGAAGGTGAATCAAAACCAATCACATTTTAAATATTCAAATACTTAGAATGCAATAATTACAAGTTTCATCTATTTTTTTAACATAAAAGAAAATAAATACTAGAAATACTTATACTTTCATTTAATTAATGTGTGTATCAAAAAACTAAAATTTACGTGCTGATGAAATATATCATCCAATAAAGTTTTTAAATTTATGGGATTTGGGTTTTATAAATTTTAATAGGGTAAAACAATCTTGGATTATAAAAAGACGTATTTGGGCCTATTTAATGTTATTGTGTTGTATTGCATGCGAGATATATAGATCTAGTAGCGTTTGGTAACAAAGTTAATATAATGTGCTTATGAATATTTAAAGTAGATAAATAATATTTAATTATTTTTTAAGCTAACTAATGAACAATTTATCTAAAAAGTTTTATTTTTAATGGAAAACAATCTACTTTTAAAGACAAAAAAATTGTTATATTATTTTTTATGATGAATAATTAAAGTAAATAAATGACATGAATTAAATATAATAATTAATAAAATTAATTCTATATCAACTTAGATTTTAAATTCCAGTGTATTAATTACGGGCTAAAGAATGTGTATTATGCATAACATGAAGGAGCTCTTTCGGCATCTTCTCCTCTATCTTTCCTAGCTTCTTTTGTATATGGTTTTGCCTAGTTTTTAGCTCTCTATTTTTCTTTATGATCTAGAGTTTATGTTTTGGTGCTTTGTAGATAGGTAGAGTCTAATTATTATTTTGGTTCTTAGACTTTTAAAGAAAATGTATCTTTTAAAGTTGTTGGAATTCTAAACAACTATTTGTAAGATTATTTGCACCAAATGACTAGCATTTTAGTCCTAAGAACAAATGGTTTAATATTTTGACAATAATATTTTCCTTTCTTCATTCTTGTAAGTATATTATATACACTCATTTTAGTTTAATACTTTATGTTTTAGGTATAATACTATTTTTTGTATGTTTTAGTATGCATGCTAGGATCTTGTTCTGTTAAATCATGATTTTGAATATTTTATTATATGTTTAATATGTTTTAATTCAATTGTAATATTAAGTATTTTATTTTGATTTTATAAATATATGTCACACCCGATGTTGCAACGATCTTTTAAAATTGCATGGGAAAAGAACAAATATCTGGTATGATCTTGTTCTGTTAAATCACGATTTTGAATATTTTATTATATGTTTAGTATGCTTTAATTCAATTGTAAGATTAAGTATCTTGTTCTTAGAGGGAAAAATATTTAGTTTAATGAGTTGCTACCTATATTATGGTAACTAAGAATCCTAATTGGTCAACAAATATTATATCGTACATGATTGGTTACGCGAAAGGAAAGATATTATAACTCCTTAAGTATCCTACCTAAAGTAGACTGCATTACTGGTTTTGTCTTAAATTCTTAAGGGTTTGTTTTATTATGCTTTTGATGATCATTCTATAGTATTCCTAACTCTGGTGTCAGTGAATATTCAACTACAAGTATTTTCAACTTTGGTGATGGTAAATATTACAAAAAGGGTATGGTATTCCTAACTTTGACATCAGTAAATATTAGGGTTCAGGATAATTTTCAATTTTTACTGTCAATATTTCTAACTTTGACGTTAGCGAACGACAAGGGTATTCCTAATTCTAACATCAGTGAATACAAATATTTCTGACTCTGGCGTCAGTGAATAAATAAGTAAAATTTTGAATTTTAAAGCAAAGCATATCTTTTTACTATTTTTTTAAAGAAAGAAAGAAAAAAGACAGATATGTATCGTATACTAGATTCACATTTCACAGTATAAGTCTATAACTCAATACTCAGTAAAGTCATCAAAACAAAATGCGAGGAACCCATAAATAAATAAAAAAAGATCCCCGAATTTTTT
>Ga0325403_1007680_pt1 | contig 10306 bp, 7 predicted proteins | sample PopdelMetagenome_19_FD_205665 | JGI IMG/M metagenome (GOLD analysis project Ga0325403, IMG submission 205665) | Populus deltoides microbial communities from Bellville, Georgia, United States - Xylem-PdKOR-R4 | ecosystem: Host-associated > Plants > Phyllosphere > Stem > Wood/Secondary xylem...
CTATTAGTCAAAGACTAGTTGAGATCTTACACCTGATAAATAAAGAGAGAAGCTAGCGGATGGAGGACAGTTGGGAGATTATTTGAGTTCTTATATCTCATAAATAAAGGCTAAATATGATCAAACAAGAGTGTATTAGAATGATCAGACAATAATAGTGGTCTATAGCTCAGAGGTTCTAGCCCAAAACAGGTGGAAAATCAGAAAGAAGGAGATAGAAGTGAATAATAACTGTCAGAAGATATTGAGATAGAAAGAACAGAGCAGGAATATTTAAGAAGAAAAATATGAGCCCAGCAAAGAAGAGCAATGAAATTTATAAAGAGAGGAGCCAGTGGGAAATTAGCTGAGATCTTAATTAATTACAGAGTCATTTTGAGCTAAAAGGGAAAACTCAATAACATTTTGATCTTAAAAAATTGTTCACTGTCTATTTCATCTAGTTGAGCTAAGTTCACTTGATTAAAATCAAAAGCACTATAATGTTAATAGAAATTTAGAACAAAAAAGTGAGAGAAAATATGATTTAAAGATTGATTTTTAATTAAAGTATTTATTTGAAAATATATTAACATAATGTTTTTTTATTTTTAAAAAATGTTGAAAATTTTTTAACAAAAACATTTTCAACCTAAACGAATTAGTCATCTATCTTCTTTTCCTTTTTCTTTACTTTGTCGGTGAGGAAAAGTTGAGGTCGGTTTCCAGGAAGGAATGTTTATGGCTTAACAGCGTGCTAATTATTATTTGTTGTGTAGATAATAGCAATCATTTTCCCATCTCCTGTATCAAATCTTAAATAATTGATGAGAGAGTGGCATGCCAATCTCCTATCAATTATTGATGTAGAGCTCTATCTTGTGTTAAACGCTGGCTGGGTGTATAAACTAGTCAAAAAGTAGGATGTCCCACCGGCCAAAACGAGTTAAAGCGTCGTGTACGCGGATGCTAGACTCGCTGTGTGCCTTTTTGCTTTTTTGAACACAGCCAAGCAGTGATTTCCTGGTGATTTCCTTGTGGATACTGGTGGTCTTCCGGAATCTTTTTCCAGACAACCCTTGCTAGACCATGATTAGAGTTTCCACTGAAGAATTTACCACTTTTCTCTTAACATATGAAGCTATCACACTTTGTCCATTGTCATTGACAACCACATCATTTTTCTTCCGCGGTAATCTAGATAAGTCTTCTATGGTCTTCACTCTGTGAACTATACATGTCAGAAACCTGAGCTGAGGGCCACAGTGAGTAATTGATGATCTGAATACGAGTCATCAAGCAATAATAATGAAGTCTGAAACACTACTCCTGAATCCTCTTTTCACACCTGTTTGATAGAGGTCTATATCAGTAGAAATTAGACTTAGGTGATAATTTCCAGTGTAGAAATGCAGATGCATAAGATCTTAACTGTCTGAATCTTGACAGGTAATTTTGTAATATACATGACATGACACCTTTCTTTGGACAGAAGATTCTTACCATAGTCATGAAAACAGAGTTTTTATACTGTACTTTGGTTTCATTCACAATGAACATAAAGTTAATAAGAGGAGTACAAACCATACATCCCCAAAAGAACAAAAACATGAAACTTTGACATGCCTGAACTGCAAATATACCATACAAATCCTTCATGTCACTCAAGGAAGTAGGGGACACATCATTCAGAGAACTTAAAGGATACATAATTCAAGGAGTTGAGATGTACAATTGAATGATATCAAAAAATCTCACATATTTAGTGTTGAGTTTTGAGTCCTGAGCAGAACAAAAAATCTGAAAGTGAAAATGTCAAAACGAATGTACTGGGTGTTTCAATATCAAAACCAATCAACATGTTTGCTCGAAGTCTCTGGTTGCTTCCTTGGCTTCTGGAATCGATTGCTTTAACGATAAGTGAATACAGCAAGTCTACCTCGGCTGAACAATCGTAAGGCACCTCCAAGACACTGCAGAATCAATGCAAGAACAGATTAACGATAAGACATAAGAAGTAAACCACAGCTGTGGCTTTGTTTGCTTGTTAAATCAATTCAAAGAGCCTGTAATACACCAGTAAAACTTTATGCATCATCTATTTGCCTTCTGCTTTTTTATAAAGGCTAGCTCACAGAGACCAAAGACACTCAAAAATCCGATCACTGGATAGTAGACAAACCTTGAGACGTCGCCTGTACAGTTCCAGCCGAAGAAGCATAAGTGAAGGCAGGGGGGCTCTTTGAACACATGAACATGGACACCATGCACATTCTTTGAATAACAGAGGATTCATCAACAGTCTTGGACAAACAGTGGATGGACTCCACACTTAACCACCACATCAGCAGTTCCCCACAGTGGTTTGAAATGAAACGAGGCCTCCTTGAAAAAGCAGTTAGAGTTGATACTCCAGATGAAAACATGATCCCTTTCCCATAAACACCGCTCCTTTCTTTCAACTTCTTCATAGCAGTAGAAATTGAGATCACTCTGGTTTCCACCTTGGGTTATCAAATGGCATTCACATCTAATATTAACGGGACGCTTTTTCTTACTGTTGCCAAATGAAACAACAGCGCAGAAGGTGAATCCCAGGAACTGATCAGTGTTAGTAGTACGGTGCCAATGAGCTGGAATATTTAATGAAGGTCCTCCTGTATTTTTATAACAGAACCACTCCGGGACTTCCAACCCAGGAATACACAGCCTAACTCTAATTGGCTTACCAAAATATTCCTGCACCAAAGAGAGTGAGAATGTGAGATACATTTACAAAATTATCATGGTTTTTTTTTAAAGCAAGATCGAGGGAAGAAGAATTCACCCGATTAAACAATGATGATGCCATGCGTCGAATTCTTAAATGGGCATCTTCCATAATTCGAGTGCATGCATTCTGATCCAATTTGAGACAATTAGAGAAATTGAATTGCTGAGAAGCAGCTGCATACTCTTTCCCACCTTGTATGAATATACTTGCTAATGATCTTAGAGAGATGCAATATGACGCCATTAAAACCTGTAGACTCGATGGAAGCTCTGGTAAATGTTGAAGCCTCTCACAACCATGCAAATCGAGTTTAATTAGCATGGGAAGTTGCTTGATGTTTGCAGGTATCCTCTCAAAATCATTACAAGATAATCTCAAATCTCTCAGTGACACCAAAGAGCCTATGCTACCGGGAATTTCTGAGACGCCTGAAGCCCCCAAATTCAAATATTGGAGACATCCACCAAATGCTATTTCTTCTACTTCTGAACACCTCGGTTTCAGTACTGGGGATTTATTCAGCATATAGCAACGTTCTAGGTTAATCCATTTAAGAGATTCCAGATAATAGATGCTGTTTGGAAGATTTGCTAGTTCTGAGCATCCACTAAGATTAAGCTCTGCGAGACATTTCAACTGACCAATACTGTTTGGAAGACTTACTAGTTTTGGGCAAAAAGAAATATGAAGCAATACAAGAGATTTCAGCTCACCGAAGCAGTCCGGTAGACTTGCAAGTTTTGAGAAATAACTAAGATTAAGCTTCACAAGACATTTCAACTTGCCAATACTGTATGGTAGACTTGTTAGCTTTGAAAAGTTAGAAAGACAAAGCTCTGCAAGACATTTCAACCCGCCAATGCTATTTGGAAGACTTTCTAGTTTTGAGCAAGAAAAAAGTTTAAGCTCTACAAGAGATTTCAACTCATCAATGTTGTCTGGTAAACTTACTAGTTCTGAGCAATGAATAAGATTAAGCTTAGCAAGACATTTCAACTCGTGAAAACTGTTTGGAAGACTTGCTAGTTTTGAGCAAGAATAAAGATAAAGATCTTTAAGAGATTTCAACTCACCAATGCTGTCTGGTAGACTAGCAAGACTTCTACAGAAAATTAAATTCAATTTAACAAGCTGAGAGAGGCATCCAATTGATGATGGCAAAGTAGATAAACTATCACAACGGTAAAGGATCAATTCAGTAAGTCTGGTGCTGTATTTAATAGAGGAAGGTAAACCAGCCAAACCACTACACTGTCCCAGATTTAGAACCTCAAGATTTGGGAATTTAGACAAGTCTGAATCACTTAGGCTCAGCTTTGAGGAGGAACGGAGGTTCATTACTTTCAAATTTTCAAGTGGCTGCAAATTAAAAAAAAAGGCATAAAATAATGTCATGAATAATTTAAATAATGTCCTATATTTGATAAAGAAGGATGCTAAAGCATACCTGGAATTCATTCCAGAGTTGTTCAAGCTGGCTACAATGCATGTGAAATTCAACAAGTTTCTCAGGACAAAAATTTGATGGTAAGGATTTCAAAGGGTAATTATACCAATGGAGAATCCTTAGTTCATTGGAAAGAAAGTGAAGCCCTTGAGGAAGGTGGATTCTGACCCTCCTTCGATTCATAATTTTCTCCTTTGAGGGAACCCCAAAGAAAGGTGGATAATAGAATTTGAGCAATCTTAAATTAGACATCCCTTCAAATGCTGTAGGACTTAAGATCATTTCTTTAGTAATTGCAAGCAAGTTGAGGATTATGCTTTCCACTTTTCTAGTCCCCTATTTAACACAAGCAAGGTGTAATTCAGTATATAACTATAACAAATAAAGAACTTTTTAAAAAAAAAACAGAAGAAGAAGAAGAAGAAGCTGGCTTTGATCTTTATTCTTGTCCAAGGCTACATCTCCTGGCTATAAACAAGAATCCCAAACAACAGTCAACTAAATCACTTAGAAATGTTACCTGAGTTGTTAATACACGATTGACATCATCAGCCTTCCACAACCTGCTACGTTCTCTAGGGTCAACGTGTTCTTGGAGGACAATTTTTTTCCCTAGTTTTAGCAGCATATCATGCATCCAGATCTTGTTTTGAACAATTTTTATGAGACACATATCAATGAGACGATCTATCCCACTTCTTTCTTCCAGATCTAGTGTTTGTTGGAGGAGATCCCTTTTGCACCGTCCAAAGAAACATGCTATATCAAGAAATGTTTTCTTTTGTGTCTGATCTAGTTCATGATAGCACATTTCCAAACATTTCTTAATGTCCTCGCCACCATTTGTTCTTAGCTGTGCCACCTTGCTTTCCCAGTATTCTACACTAGTCTTTCTGTATAGACTGGCACCTAAAACCTCGAGAACTAATGGAATGCCCTTAACACAGCTTACCACGGTTTTTGATAGCCCAATATATCCTTCTATGGGATTATTTTGTTTAAAAGCATGTATGCTGAAGAGCCGAAGAGCATCGTCTTTATCTAAAATTTTGACCTCGTAAATTTTGTCTTCATCACATGCATTTATAAGCACTTGCCTATCTCTACTTGTCACAATGATTCTACTTCCTTGGCCAAACAAACCATGCTCTCCTAGTAAATATTTTAAAACTTGTGGATCGTTGACATCATCAAGAACTATGAGAACTTTTTTTCTTTGAAGCATTCGCTTAATGGCCGGGGGTAACACTTTTGTGCGTATTGTCATATCTTTCTTCTCTAATACTTCACCAAGAATTTCCTGTCGTACATGATCTATTCCATGCTTCTTTGATTCTTCCCTAACATTTTGGAAAAAGCAATGGCCTTCAAATTTACTACAGTTTCGATGATACACAGCTTCAGCCGTTGTTGACTTACCTATACCACCCATCCCCCAGATTCCCACAATGAGCACACCGGTTGATCCAAGGGATAGTAATGAATCGATGTCTTTAACGCGTGATTTCATTCCAACTGGGCTTTCTGAATCAATTGGGGGTGAGGGCGCACGGAGTAATTTATTTTGAATGTCAGAAACAATTTCCTCAATTAGCTTGGCCTCATCCCTGCACAATGCATCATAAATTAAGAACAAAGACAGACTAGAAAGTAAAACAAGCAACTATAACCTAAGAAATTTTATCATAACATCAAACATAATATTAATTCTCGAACAAAAATGGTTCATATATGTTGGGGTTTAATACACTGTAGCTGATTAATAACTTACTTAATGACGTTTGAATTCCAGCCCTTGAGATTAGCTATTTCTTTCAAAGCATTTCTCCAACTCTCTACTTCTTTGGAACCACAATCTTTTTCATGCTTGCAAAGTGCATATCCATAGCTCCCAGTCAGGTTTTGAACTTGGCATGGATCAAGTTGGTGAAAAACTGGTAAAACCATCTGTTGTTTGGTCTCCATGCACTCAAGAATCTTGGAGAGTTCTCTTAAACAGAAAGTAGAATATGCATAATTTTCAGAGAAAATGACTACCGAAATATACGACTCTTCAATCCTTTCCAAGATGGCAGGCTCGATCTTTTCTCCTCCATCAACTTTATCATCGATGTAAGCATCAATCTGGTTTCGCTGCAAAGCATCATAAAGATGACTGGTAAAACTATTGCGGGTGTCTGTGCCTCTAAAACTGAGGAATACATCGTGCTTCAAATATGGAGTAGTGGGAGAAGAATTGGAAGCCATATTTTTATATGCTTGATATATGTAGACGTAAGCTTTCTACTTGTGATAATTATTCCCTGTAACAAGCAAAAAGAAAACAAACGATTATGATGATCAGTAATATAAGAATACTGTAGCAAAGAAAACAACTCTCACTAGAACCCAAAACAGAGAGATTTCATTGACATTCGTTACTGGAATAGCTATAGAGAAATTAATGGACGTACAGGAAGGAAGTCATACCAGTTATTCAAGGGCAGCTTGTTGATCTTTAACCCTCTTTGTGCCACAATGCTAGTGGGAAATTAGCTGATGAGATCTTAATTACACAGTCATTTTGAGCTAAAAGAGAAAACTCACTAACATGAACAACATGAATGGCCAAACAAGTAGAATCTAACCCAAAACAGAGAGAAATTAATGGACGAATAGGAAGAAAGTTTTACCAGTTATTAATCAAGGGCAGCTTGTTGATCTTTAACCCTCTGTGTGCCACAACGAGTATATATCATCTTCTTTGGCGTGTTTCCTTAAAGTGCCATGGAAGATACGTTGAGGAAGAAAAAGAAAGGATAAAAGAGAGGAGGGCTGGCCCGAGAAAACCGAAAGGAAAAGAGGACAGCATTGGTCAGATATCTTCTTTTTCTTTTCCTTTACTTGTCATTGAAGATAAGTCCATATGAGCATACACTAACATTTCTTCCTAACACGAAGAAATAATTTTTACATCGACATAACATTGTAGTGTTTATAATAACTAATAAGTCCACATAAAGCAATAAACAATAAGATTTAATTAAATAATTAACTACACTCTAAAAGACATGGGTGGGAAAAATACTGTAGCTTCCCCACACCTTTCATTTTCATTGTACTAATATTTTTAATTTATTTTTCTGTTTTTTTTTTGTTTTTACATGTTTTTTTTCCATGATTTACTTCTTTTTAAAAAACATTATATATTTTTTTCCAAAAAAAATTACTAATTTTTTTTTTAATATTGAACTGATTGAGAATTTAGCTCTGTTATTTAAAAAAAAACATTGTCAATTGATATAATGTTTTTTATATGATTTTTTTTATCAAAAATGGTCCTTTCAGTTTTTTTTTCATATTGAGATGGTTGAGGATTTAGTTTTGTAGTTTATTTTATAAAAAAAAACATTGTAGATTGCTATGGTATTTCCCTGACATGGTTTTTGTTTTGCTACAATATTTCTCCACATATTTGTTTTTCAAAATTCTCTTTGTTAAATTTATTTTTTTTTAATATTGAGCTGATTGAGAATTTAGCTTTACCTTTCCCCACATGTTTTTTTATTTTTTTATTTTTATTTTTGTTTTTTTCCCAAAATTGTCTTCTTTTTTTGTGTTTTTTTCAAAATTATTTTTGTCGATTTTATTTTTTTAATATTGAGCTAGTTGAGAATTTAGCTTTATAGTTTTTTCTTTAAAATACTGTTGATTGTTACAGTGTTTCCCCATATGGTTTTTTTTTTGTTTCCTTTGTTTTTTTCTAGAATTGTCTTTATCAATTTTAGTTTTTTCATATTGAGCTGGTAATAATTTAGTTTTGTAGTTTTTTTCTTGAAAAAAACATTGTGAATTGCTACAGTATTTCCCAATATGATTTTTTCTTGCTACAGTGTTTCCCCACATGTTTTTTATCAATTTTTTTCTAAAATTATCTTTGTCGAATTTATTTTTTTATACTAAGCTAGTTGAAAATTTAGCTTTGTAGTTTTTTTCTTCAAAACACCGTTGATTGCTAAAGTGTTTCCCCACATGAAATTTTTTTTATTATAATTTTTTTTAAAATTATCTTTATCGATTTTATTGTTTTTAATATTGAGCTGATTGAAAATTATAACTGTAGATTTTCTCATGAAACATTATAGATTGCTACAATGTTTTTCTGCATAGTTTTTTTTTTCTTTCATTTTTTTAAGATTTTTTTCCAAAATTATCTTTATTGGATTTAATTTTTTTATTATAGAGTTGGATGAAAATTACAATTGTATATTTCCTCACAAAACACTATAGATTACTGCAGTGTTTCCCTACATGATTTTTTTCCTTTTGTTTTTTTTATGATTTTTTTCAAAATTATCTATCTATTTTATTTTTTTAATATTAAGCTGGTTGAGAATTTAGCTTTATAGTTTAATTTTTCTTGAAAACATTGTGAATTGCAATAGTGTTTCTTCACATAATTGTTTTTTAAAAAATTTATGATTTTTTCTACAAATCTATAACAACGCACAAACATACCTTAAGCCCGCAGTAGCGCGCGGGCATGACAACCAGTAAATGGTAAAGTTTGTATTGATCGAGAAACAATAAGGTCCACTCTAGCTTCAAACAAAAAGGTTTAAATTAAGAAATAAACCTTAAAGTTTACATCAAACAATAAATTATAGGTTTAAATCAAGTGATAAATAATAAATATTTGTATTAATAAACTATAGAATTGCATAGAAGTATGGATTGTTGTGGTATCTTGTGGTTTATTTGAATTACCCGCAACAAATTATTTTTTGATATTGCTGACTCTGATTGGGATAAAGTTAATGATTTTAGAATTTTACTTATATAGGTGTTAATCTAGCTAATTAATGTTCAGATTATGTGATAAGATGATCTAATATTCAGTGTCACACGTGTGTGACACCGCGGCGATCGTCCACTCTCGATATTGTATCTATCTGGCAAATGTGGGGAGACAAAGAATTCTTGTATTTTATTAGTGAAAAGCGGGAATGAGAGTCACCACCTAATATTTTGGTCACTAGAAACCCCTAATTGGTCTCAGAGATCGAGTACGAGGACTATTTGCGCAAAGGGACGGTATTAACACCCCAACTACGCCCTATATAAGATAAGCTACATTGTTTTATTGTCTTATGAAAGCTAAGGTATTGTCGTGTTTTCTAATTGTTAGTCTGTCTAATGTTCAAGAAAAGTCCTCTTCAGTAAAGAGGTCCTTATCTTATAAGGTGAAACCTAACTGATCTGATGTCAACCAAAGAAACTAATTTTAATATTAATAGTACGTCTTACGTGTAAGTTCGTAATCCCAGATATTAAAAGAAAACAAAATAATTTTTATGGAATTTTTTGAAATGTTGGCCTAGTTCTCATTACTTTAATAAACTGATTATTAAAGCCAAAATGCATGCTAACATATATTTTTGAATTTTTATCGTATGAAAATACGATATGATTATATATATATATATATATATATATATATATATATATATATATATATATATGTGAGTGACTTGGTCGTATGCATGAACACAAGATATTTTTTTGTTTTATGATTTTTTGCAATGTTTCGATGAAAATCAGGTATTTTAATACTAAATTGTATCTTTATGGTATAAAAATATAAACTAATATTAATCAAAATGGATAGAAAAATACGTGAGAAATCATAAAATTTTTTTAAAAATACATTTTTAAAATTTTTTTGAACTTCACCTGACCTGACCTGAAATGAAATTGGGTTGTTCAAACCCAAATAAAGTACAAACTACTTTAATTGGGTTGTACTCCGCCCAGCTGTGTGGGATGGACTAATGATCCAACCCATAGCAACCGTGGACTGGTCACTGTGCTCTTGCAACTAGTCAATTATAATTAGCCGGTTATAACTAGTCATTTATAATTAGCAATCGTGGACCGATGGTGGAATGGCGGTGTGGTTCAACCGGTGTTTGTTGTAGTTCTTGTTCTTCTTCACAGTGCAGAGGCATACCTAGTCTCCGTCTTTCTCTTTATCTCTTCTATTTTTATTTATGTTCTTCATATTCTCTTGCTTCTGTTCTGTTTCTTCCCTCTTGGTTTTTTCTCTTTTTTTCTTTTTTATTTCTTTC
>Ga0325403_1007681_pt1 | contig 10306 bp, 5 predicted proteins | sample PopdelMetagenome_19_FD_205665 | JGI IMG/M metagenome (GOLD analysis project Ga0325403, IMG submission 205665) | Populus deltoides microbial communities from Bellville, Georgia, United States - Xylem-PdKOR-R4 | ecosystem: Host-associated > Plants > Phyllosphere > Stem > Wood/Secondary xylem...
AATGATTAAATATTTAATATCTTCATTGTTTTTAGTTCAAATATAATATCTATTTTTTATATATGTTAGATATTTATTGATTCAAATGCAACTTTTAAATATTCTATTATTTGCTTAGTACACACTAGCTTACCTCTAGTGTTTTTGTTGTAGGTTAGACCTAAGTTTTTTGAACAGTAAAAAAAAGCATATCTAGACCATTAGAAGTTTTTTATTATTGTTATTAAATTCAGTAAAACAGTTCAAACTTGAAAAATCTTAACCTGAATCTTTGATTAATATTTAGTCAACCCACCAAATCCATAATCTAAGTTAAGGAATCCACTTGGTCAAATTTATTTTTTTTATTTTTTTTAAATGATAAAAATACAACAAGTGATTTATCACCAACCCAATACTAAAGGATGAAACTCAATAAATAAAAAAAACTCACATTAAATAATAGAATTGAAAAACAAAAAAAGAAGCTAAAGATATATATAGAAAAAGGGCCAAGAAATCTTCGCCCGACTCTTTGATTAATATTTAGTCAACTCATCGGACCCACGATTCAAGTTGTGGACTTCAATGAATTGAATTTATCTTTTTATGAGATAAAAAATACAAAAATTGATTTATTGTCAACTCAAAACTGAAGGATAACATTCAATAAAAATCTCACACTAAATGATAAAATTAGAAAAGAAATCTAAAAAAAGGTTAAAAAAATCTCAACTCGGCTCTTTAATTAATATTTAATCAACATGTTAAATTCCGGTTATAGTATTGGTTATTTTATTATACAATAAAAATACAAAAATTGATAATAAAAAAAGGATGGGGAAATAAAAATAGACGCGTTGGTGCATTAATTTTTTATTCCCTTATTTTTTTATTTTTTTTTTATGTGTGTTTGTTTTAAATCAAATAGTGCTCCGCAACCTTGTGTAGTTTAACCCGTGAGCTAATTAAGACACTATTTTACTTTAAAACACTTGAATAATACATCAACTAGATCCATTGTTAATATGAAGAGTTAAGCAAACTCCGCCTGTTTTAGTTATATTTATTTATTTATAATACTTGGATTTTGTTTAAACTCTTTTACAAGTTTATATTGTCTTGATTTATTACAAAATCACATGCAATCTAATTAATGGAAATATCACCAACAAATATCAGATGTCAAGAAAATATAACTGATACGGGGTTTGATCAGAAGGAACATACGTGTAAAGAACACAAGATTTTTCTTGACCATGAGAATGGAAGAATCCCATTTTATGTCTTAGGCTGAGCACACCTTTGATTGGTTGAATGTATGATGTATCTTTGGATTGTCGAAGTCTTCTTCTTCTTCTTCTTCTTCTTCTTAGAAAATATTAAGAAGAAGAAAAGCTTTTATAGTATGTTGTGACAAGCCATAGCTATTGATTTAACTTTCAAGAATAAAAATCAAATCCATCCTTGAGGAGGGAGGAGAAAGGCAACTACAGGATAAAAGTTTTACACAACTTAAATTTTATCAATTTCATGTAGCCTCCAAGAAAATACAAAATATAGTGAAACATATTACAAACCGCTGGCTAAGAAGTCTTCCCTCGTTGTTGAAATGAGCATGGCTGGTGTTATTCATGCTTATATAATATAGGCTATGAATGTTGGAATAGTGTCCTCAAGGTTGTTTTGAAAGAAAGAGGCCATCCAGCATTGTTTCACACTGCCTCATGAGTTCGTAAAGCAAATCAGTGGAGAAGAATGGTCGTTGCATAACCCTAGGCATGGAGGAAAAATGAAAGGAAGTGCCTGTCCTCTTGTTGTGCTTCTTCACTATCTTGACCAGCCCTGCATGTATAGAATTCAAAATCATTAAGTGGGAATTAAAACTTGGCAATTTGATGCGCCTGTACTTGGTCAATAAAGCTACCTGTCAAGTTCATATTCAGAGGTGGAGAGAAACGAAACGAAAGCGGTGTGTACCTGTGAAGTTAAGGACACTGTAATGCAGCAGCAAAACCATCTCTGCGTGAAGATTTAATATGTCCCTCTGCACCTGCAACTTCTCTTCATTACGGTCCAAATTTCCAGCCCTAAGTTGCATCTCCTGCTCCATGCAAATCATTATCCAAGTAGCAACGATGAACTAACCATGCATGTTGGCAAAAGATAATCTAAAAAGCAACTCTTTTTTATCGCAGAGAAAAGATGCAAGATAGTTAAATACCTTCAATCGGATGACATAATCTTCCTCTTTATCAAAATAAAACGCATTAACCTTGTTGAGTTCACTATGTAATAATCGGGTGAAACCAATTCTCTCCCTGATATTCACGTCCAAGAATCTGCCTGTGGCAAATCCTGACCGATCATCACCCATCCTTCTGTCCCTTGACGACCGAGGATTAATCAGCTTCAACTGCTTCTTCAGCCCCTTGTAACATATGAACTGACGTTTCCATTCAGGAAGGACTCTCTCAACCTCGTCGCGGAGCCTCTTTTGATACTTCATTTCTGGTGATGAACAGAGCGAGGGGGGTGAGACTCATGCAACAACAATCATGCTAGTACATCCTTTGATGCTAGGCCAAATATATTTGTTGTTTTTTAACCAGTTTCCTCAAAATAATCGAGACATCGGATATGTATATACGTACATGTTTAATTTAATACAACAAGTCACAGAAAGCGACTGCAGATATTGTCTCTAGTCAGCCTTCCATGTTGCATCTTCCTCGAAACAATCGAGAAATAATTCTCATTACTTTAGTTCGTGTTGCTTACAGAGAATCCGGATATGTTCATGGAGAAGTAATAACGTTTAATCCAACAATCCCTCTGCGTTTTATTTGAGGAATATGAGAACATAGATGATTCCAAACAATCAAGTTTCTAAAGAGAACCATTATTAAGACTTTTGTACCATCAGGCACATTCTGTCGTTTCTGCTGCCTATTCTATTATGGAGCCATGTATGATGTATCCAACAGACAACACACAACCTTGAGACTCAGGACAAGGCCATTGCAAATATGTCCCCCAATCTATTAATTTCAATCACACTGCAGAGTGCAGAGTAAACTATGAAACTACTGTAATGGTTTGCTAGATCATCAAAATAGATTCGAAATCCAGAGTTATTTGTTTCTACTCTGGCTGGAATGCTAATTTCTACAATGTAGAACAGCCTCCTAAGCCCCTCCACTTTCTCAATCAGATAAACATGCCTCACACTTGTCCAAGCATGCAGAAAAGAAGATTGTGCTAAACAATCACTGCGATCAACCAAAAATACAACTAGTCTCCCAGAATTCTTTTCAATTCATTTAATACATTGTACAATAGGTATTCAGATGTCTTAGAACAACAAGTCAACAACCATCCTAGTTTCAATCTCTTTAGACAGTTTTGTGGCATTCCCAGATGTCCAATGAAACATTGATCCTGAAAATTTTAATAGTCACATCATAAAAAGGAATCTAACACTCAGGATCCAGATCATACAATTGCCTTTCAATGGTTCAAAAGAAACATAGCAGGAATCAATAAGATGTTACCAATTTGTTACAAGCAAAAGTTTGAAGAGCGTTCCATGGGACAGACACAAACAACCAAGACTTTTACAATCTCCATTTAGCTGGTTGATTTTACGAGCTTTCAGACTCAGAACTCTGTTGGAGGTTTTAATCTTGTTAGCCTTCTAACTCTTTCTTTGTCTGTGTTCTCCAGCAGTCCCTTCAAAGAATGGGAATGAAAATAAGTGTAAGGATAACAGGCAGCAAAGTCTATATTTATTCATCTTACATGAATACCACTTGCATTCTGACTTCAAATGGATTGCATGTAAGTTTAATTTTGTTGAACTTAACTCTTCATTCATCACGCATTAATGGAAAACACATATTGCATTCATATCAGACTATTAACACGGCTGCTATGCCATGTCAAATAAATAAACAGTGTTGGGAATCTACTAAAACATAAGGTTCCTTTTTGCACTTTTCTCATATCAAACTTAGCAGTATAGCAGGCTTTTAACCAAACAGAGACTATTAAATATTGTACCGTGATTGCAACAACAAACATGCTCTTGATCAAGATTTTATGAATCAATATATTAAACTTCTTGTTTAGGATGAACAAACCCCTGAAATATACCTTAGAACATTTCAAGTTTCTCAAAAGTTTTAAGGATAAGAAAGGGCCTGATTTAGAAGCTTACCTTCCAAACAATTTCATCCAGGCACAAGCATATCTTTCCGTACTTGTCGAGGAAGAGGCGCTCCGTAGGGGGCTTCCCACATACATCCTTTAAAGCTGATGTTATGGCGAAGATGACTTCTGTCACTAGTAAGAAAGCATCCAGGGATGAGAAACGGAGCATAACATGTCAGCCATACCATCAATCACATAAGAGGCTCAACACATTCCCAATCAATTGCTATTTCATCAACCACTTATAACACAAATTACATCCACAACCAAAAGAGATGCCACCGTAAACAGGGGAAACCAAGGTTTCATTTATATTATTTTAATTAGTTTTCAGTGAAAGAATGGAACCAAACATTTCATTTTACTGATTTGCCAAAAAAAATAATACAATCTCAGACACTGTCAGAAATTTTATGTCAAGAGAGAAGAAACTGACACACATAGCAAGTCTTAAACTAAAAGGTGTAGCCAAGGGCTCACAAGCTGGATAGTATTCAACCTCAAAATGATCTCAGTATCAAGAAGAACCTCGATCCTTGCACAAACAAGTATAGAATACTTGAAAGATAAAGATTTAACTTACACGCAAGTTCATCATACTCATCTTTGCCAACAATGAAAATGCTGACATCCCCAAGCACTGTGTAAACAATATAAACTGACCTGGCAAGAAAAATATAACAGTGATTCGAGTATAATTCACTAAAAGGGAGAAAAATCCTTGGTCAAATTATCCAAAAATTTAGAAACTGGTGTTATACAACTTTAAAGACATTACAATTCTATACTATCACAGAAAAAGTAGAAGAGCAAGGAATAGTCCATGGCATTGTAGCAACACTGCAACTTAACTTTCTGGGATCTACTTTTCTCCATCAAGTAATACAACCATACAAAGGAAGGTTTCTGATACAACTGCCACGCTGTCTGAATAGTGACAAAAGACTTTTGTTTGGCAAGTAACATCATTATTTTGGCATTTTAATTAGTTCTGCTTTCCTTGGTGAAACTTTTGAACTGCCTATTAGTACCCTAACCAAGATACTGGAAACAATTTGGCGAAGCTGACTCATCTTTGATATATTATGGATTGAATACTATAAGAAATATGGTATACCCAACAGGCAACCAAGAAATGGATTGTTGAAGAATTAACATTAAGTGATCCATGAGTCATAATTTGCAAGAGCAACCGTTGCCTATACTATCCTGCAGAACTGCCTTTTCATATTATTACAGGTACACAATTTGCGTTAAAGCAGACACAACTAGAATAAAATTTATGAACTGAATTGCAACAAGGTTCCCCCATAGCAAACTGAGAGTAGATGCTATAAGATGAACAAATCCAGGATTCATAATTTGCAAAAACAAAAGTTTCATATATACATATATGCTGCACCACCATTTTAAGTGTACAGTTAACATATATTATTCATTACACAGAAACCACCTCGAATAAATGTGAAATGCATGATCAAACAAACCATGAAAATGATAAGGAAGAAAGAAAGAAAACATGTTTCATTGAGTTCCATCTTTTAAGATGATTTTTTATTGAAAGATACAAATGCAAGTACTCATTTTCAACATAAATAAATCAAATTGGGAAAGCTCAATTTTTATAGCATTTCAATTTTCAACTCCCAATTGACATAATTAGCAAGCAAACAATTTTGTTGATAGCACATAGGTAACAAAATCTGGCCGCAGAGAGCTCAAACATATGATACTCAGCAAAACCAACATTTGTGGAAGCATCATCTTCTCAAACTGTACTTAACTAGCATTTTGAAGATAATGCAGAGATCCAGCTCTTGTAATACAATTTGCAAGACTTTTAAGCAAATGAGAAAAGGGGGCACCAAGACATGGGAAATGAAGATCAATCAACCAGACAGTAAACAATATATGCAATCTATATTCAATGTACAAGTAACACATGTCATGCATATTAAATCTACAACTCCATTTAAACATCGGAAAGGGTATAAAAAAATTTCTAGAAACAAAAAAGTGTTATATATTTTGGGTACTTCTTGAATAAGAGAAAGATTTTACATACTTGTGAGAAGCAACAAGGAGCTCCTCGTTTCTAACACCTTTTAGATTATCTGCCCCCAGCTTAACCAAGAAAGATCTCCAATGCAGCCGTTCCTCAGCTGGAACTCCACTAAACCTGCAACAATGTTAGAGTTCAACACATAAAAAAAACTTAAATTAACACTAACCAAATTATCTTATGATGAAAGTCCTATATAACTAGACCTATTATCTTGTTGATTGAAATTTGAAATCCACAAGAGCAGCTGAAAACACTCTTCTTTTTTCTCTTTAAAATGGTCTGATGTTATCTGAAAATGCAAAACAAGTGGGGTCCTTGTGCCCAAAACACTTTCAGAACAGAAGGTAGTGACTTCTCCCGTCTATGCATGAAGACAGACGTCTCTTATTTACTGTTGGCCACTATGGTTAGAGGACCTGATTAAATTGGATACTACTTTCAAAATGCAAAACAACAGTTGCTGGCCTTGTTTGACTCAAAACTCATGTTTATTGTAGTTTTGTGCCCTAATGTCATCAAACAATGTATCACATCATCTAGCAGCCACAATTCGTATAAGCAAACGAGGATCTTCTATGGGATCATCTAGAAATGATCTTGAGCTTTCAAATTTCCACTTGAAATAGACTCTCTCAATACTCAAACCTGAGTAGTGTTACTTGGAAACCTACGAATACATTAGCATTATGGGCTCATATGATTTACCATGTTTATTTTCCTTAAACAATCATGGATTTAGTCTACATTCAAATCAATTGCCTCACTCTCGCCACAAGCAACACAAATATTCTCCAAGAACTAAATGGTCCCAATCATTTACAATTTCCCACTTCACAACAACACAAAAAAGCGCACATAAAAATAGACAAAGAAAATCACACAATCTACTGAAAAAAAAAATGTAAACCCTTGTACGAAAATTAAATAAATAAGACATAAATCCATTCAAATTCCACCTAATCAAATATATATACACACACACACACACACACACACACACACATACATACATACATATATATATATATATATATATATAAAAGCCCAGAGAAGAAGATCGATTAAAGAAAACAATGAAACAGAAGTTCAAAAGTATTGATCTAGCGAGAACGATTCCGATTTTTAACGCGTACCGTTCGATTAAGATGTTGCCTTCAACATTTGCGAACAATACTGCAAGGATCATCTTTTTTTTCAGTAATATAAATTTTTGGGTCTCTTTTTATTCTCTCTTCTTTTCTTTTGTTTTTCTTTTCTTTTCCTTTCTTTCGGTTGCGAATTGTGTTTTGACGAGAACCAAGCTGCTGCGTAGTTTAGCATTATGCCCCCTGTATTTTAAATTGATTCACAAATTACGTTTTTTTTTTGTTATTTTTTGTTTTATTGCCGTGTTTTCACAGCAGGTTGAATATAAAAGTTTTTTGTATTTTTATATTTTTATTAAACTCGTTATAATAATGCAAACTTATAAACTTGAGAAATTCTAACATGAATCTTTAATTAATATTTAGTTAATCTTCCAAACTTACAATTTAAATTATAAATTTTATTAAATCAAATTAATTTTTTTATTTTATTATATAATAAAAAATACAAAAATTAATTTATTATCAACTCAATATTAAAGAATAAAAGTCAATACAAAAAACTAACTCTTTTATTAATATTTAGCCAACTCACGACTTAAGTTATGGATTTCAATGTGTCGATATTTTTATTAATTTATTATATTATAAAATATATAAAAATTAATTTACTATTAACCAAATACATAATTGAGTTCATAGTTTATTGACTGTGTTTTCACTGCGAGTGGGATCCAAAGTTTTTGAAATGTAAAAAAATAATAACTAGATCATTGAAAACCTTTTGGCATTATCATGAAACTTGGTACAACGGTTTAAATTTGAAAAATCTTGACATGACTATTTACTTAACTCAAGTTTTAAATTAAATTATGTGAGAGTTGTTCTAATATGATCTAGCTCACTAGATAGATCTAAAAAAAATCAATTCATTACTGGAAAAATAAAATTAAATAAAAAACTCATATTAAATAATAGAATTGAAAAACAAATCACAAAAAAAGTGATCCAAAAACTCAAAGGAATTAAAAACCTCATAGTAAATGATGAAATTAAAAAAAAAATAAAAAAATAAAGGGCCAAAAAACTTTTATTAAATAATATAAAATATAAAAATTGATTAACCATCAACACAATACTAAATAAAAAAAATTCAATGAAAACTTAATGTTAAAAAAATGAAAAAAAAATTAAAAAAACAAAAGGCCAATTAAAAAAATTCATGGGCATGTCATTAAAAAATGGCAAAAAATATTAACAAATAAAATTCAATAAAAAACTCATATTAAAAGATGAAATTGAAAAAAAAAATCAAAACAAATAGAGCAAAAGATATATATTCCCAATAAAAAAATCAATTATTATAACAACAAATGAATAAATCTTATGTTATAAAATCTATAATTATATATATTGAATATCCATTAGAATTTTTTGGACTTCATAACTCTTGAGTTTAGTCTCTTGATTTTTCATGACACTTAAGTTTCCTAGTATTCTTTGATGTTTTCATTTCTTCTCCATATATATAGACTACTTGTCATGTATTTTAAGTATTGAAAAATATATAATAAAATGTGTGAATTTTTATTTTAAATTTTATTCTAGAAATATATGTTCTTACTTGTTTTTTTATTTTTTTAACACATTATCACTACAATCACTCTAATTTATATTGAAATCTTAGCACGCATAAACTCTTATGTTACATAGCTTATATCAATTTCAATATTTTTTTCCTTTCATTATTGTTCATAATTTATGAAATATATTTGGTTCTGTAACTTATTTTGGAAAATTTTCTTTCCTTTTTTTCATCAAGATTTAAAGTTCTTAAAGAACTAGTATTGTAATTTCCTGAAGAATTAAATAAATTTAATACAATTCTTAAATAACTAGTATTTCTAAAAACTAAATAAATAGTAGTCTTAAAAGATTTTTTTTTCCTTGTATATTCATGATTTTTTAATAAGTTATTTCCTTTTTATAGATAGATAATTTAAATTTAACAAAACTTGAATTTACTACTCTTGATATCTTTAGGAATAATTATTTTTCATGAATTCTTGATGCTGAGATTTATTTGGAAGTTATGAATCTTAAAATGATCATCAAAGAAGAAACAGTGCATCCTTGCAAGATCACACAAAAATAATAATTTTTATTTACCACCATCTTCACGAAGAATTAAAAGTTGGATATCTCACAATAAAAATTTCTCTTGTTTTATGGCAACATATAAAGAAAAGATATGACCACCAAAAGTTTATCATACTTCCTCAAGCTCGTTATGATTTGCACTTGAGGTTGCAGAGATTTAAAATCGGTTAGTGAATATAATTCTATTCTTTTTAAAATTACCTCACAACTAAAATTTTATGGTAAAAATATCACATAAAACCAAATGTTAGAGAATTTATTCTCTTCTTTTCATGCCTTAAATATTGTGATATAGCAACAATATGAAGAATGTAATTTCAAGAGGTACTCAAAATTAATATCATGTCTTCTTGTGGTTGAACAAAATAATAAATTTTTGATGAAAAATCATAAATCCCATCCTCCAGGTTCAAAATCATTTCCTAAAGTGAATGAAATATTTGTTCAAGAGACAAGAAAGAACCAAAGGTATATATGGAAAAAATAAATGAAGAATGAGAGGAGATAATCATTCAAAAGGCAACACATCACACCACCAAAAGTGAAGACACAGTAAACTCAAGCAAGAAAATGGTAAGAATTTGCATAAACCTAAAAATAAGTGTCTTGAGTGTGGTATGCATGGCCAAAATGGTGGCAAATGCATACCACACCTATGACACTTATCGTATATCAAAATATTTAATGGATTTATATCAAGCGTCTCTAAAACAAAATGCAGTTGAGACTAATTGTATTCGTAAAGATGATATTGATGATCATCAACATCATAATGTTTATCTTGATGCTAATGTTTATATTGATG
>Ga0325403_1007684_pt1 | contig 10304 bp, 10 predicted proteins | sample PopdelMetagenome_19_FD_205665 | JGI IMG/M metagenome (GOLD analysis project Ga0325403, IMG submission 205665) | Populus deltoides microbial communities from Bellville, Georgia, United States - Xylem-PdKOR-R4 | ecosystem: Host-associated > Plants > Phyllosphere > Stem > Wood/Secondary xylem...
CCTTAAACAAATTTTAGATATGAAAAACCTTTTTCAAAAGGTAAGAAGTCATCTTTCCTCAAATCTTTAAAAGAAAGATAACTAATATTGTGAAACTTGAAAAAGTTAGGCAGGATTATATCAAGTTGGCCTAGCTTTTCTTTAACTGTTTTTTTTTTGTTTTTTTTTTGCTGAAAAAATAGAGAATAGACATAGCTCTTAATGTATACGTATCCACACCTTTTTTTTCATTTAAGCAATAAAGTATAAGAGATAACAAAGAGTGTGTTTTGTAATAGCGATGCAAAGCCCGTGGATATAAAGATTTAGAAACCCACAAGAAAATTTGAACACAATCCTAGAAAGTCATGATTTAGATAATATAGTGGAGGATAAGGAGGCAAACATGACAAGGCTTGTTATTTGAATGGACCAAGATATAGCTAATATAGTAGAGTTGCAAGATTATATAGTGTTAAAGGATATGGTACATATGGTTACGAAGGTGGAAAGGCAACTGAAAAGGAAGGGCATTACACGAAAAGTATTTCATTCAGGATTTTCATCATCATGGGGGTGATTTTGAGGAAAGAGAGGGTTGCCCAAACCAATCCTTTTATGGGTGCTAAGGTCGAACCATCTAAAATCAAGAAAAAGGTCCCTATAGAATCTAAAGGTAAATTTGATACTCAATCTATTCGTAATCATGATATTAAGAGTATGTTTGGTAGTGTGGTAGCCGTTGCTTTTCAAATAACTTTTCATGTCGAAATGCATGCCAATGATTTTTTTTATTTTTTAAAAAATATTTTTGACATCAGCACATCAAAACGATCCAAAACATACAAACCATTTTAAATTTTAGCAAAAAAAAAATTTGAATTTTTTAGGAACGCGGTTTGCACTGCATTCCCAAACGATTTCTAAGTGTTTCAGGTGTGTGGGGATTGGACGTATTGCTTCTCAATGTCCAAATAAAAAGTTTATGATTTTAAAGGACCATAATGAGATTGAATATGAAAGTGACAAATTTGAAGAGGGTAAGATGCTACCACTTGAGGATTGTAATGATGGGGAAGTGGAGTAAGAATGCATATTTGGTTATTAGGTATACACTTAACGTTCAAATTAAATAAGATAATGTGGAGCAACAAAGGGAGAACATCTTCCATACGTGATGTCATATTTGTAACAAGGTATGCGGTCTGATCTTTGATGGTAGCAGTTGTGCTAATGTTGTTAGTACTACTATTGTTATGAAACTTAATCTAAACACTATTAAACATCATAAACCTTATAGATTATAATAGTTGAATAAATATAGAGAAGTTAAAGTTACAAAGCAAGTCTTGATTTTGTTTTTGATTGGAAGGTATTATGATGAAGTGTTGAGTGATGTGGTTCATATGCATGTGAGTCACTTGTTGTTGGGTTGTCCATGGCAATTCGATAGGAAGGAATGCATGATGGTTTTAGAAATAGGTATTCTTTTGTAAAAGATGGTAAAACCATCACACTTGTACCATAATCACCTAAATAGGTTTATAAAGATCAAACAAAATTAAAAAGGGAAAGTGAGGCTGAAGAGAAAGAAAATACAAGTAAGGAACATGGTGAGAGAAGACAATCAGATTCAGTCACTAATAAAACAAATATTAGCTAGGATGAGAGTGTAGATAAGATAAGAAGAGAAAAGAAAGTAAGGGTGAGAAAAGAGGATAGTATAGAAAAATTAAAGAAATAACCAATTTTTTGTACAATAAAGGGTGAGGTTAAAAGTGTCTAACAAGTCGATGATTGTACTTGTGTATAAAGAAGTTTATTTTAACACTAAGGAATTTGATTCTTGTATTCCTTGTGTGGTTGTTTATTTTTTATATGAATTTGATGATGTGTTTCCAAGTGGTTTACCACCTACTTTTATAAGATTGATGAATCATATGTTACGTGCATTCATAGGAAAATTTCTAGTTGTGTATTTTGATAACATTATGATCTATAGAAAGAGTTTAAATAAGCATGTTGAACATTTACGTAATGTACTTGATGTGTTGCTTAATTGATCACTAAGGTAGGAAGTTTTCATGGTATGACTAGTTTCTATAGGTGTTTTGTCAAGAATTTTAATACTCTAGCCGCACCTTTAACATTGTTAAAAAAATTAGTTGGTTTTAAATAGGAAATTGAACTATATAATGCATTTAACTTGTTGAAAGAAAAACTTCGTTTATCACCTATATTAGTTTTACCTGACTTTACAAAAGCTTTTGAGATTAAATATGATACCTCATGAATAGGTATTTGAGATATTTTAATGCAGAATAAATGACTCATTGCCTATTTTAGTAAAAAGTTCAATAATACAACCTTAAACTCCTACTTATGATAAGAAGCTTTACACTTTGGTGAGAACTTTGGAGACATGAAAACATTACTTGTGTCCAAAAGAATTTGTGAATCATTTAGATCATGAATCGTTAAAGCATTTAAAAGGACAAGGTCATATGGATTGGTAACATGCCAAGTGGGTGGAACTCATTGAAACATTCTCATATGTAATCAAATATAAGCAATGTAAGAAAAATATAGTGGCTAATGTGTTATCACAAAGATATGTTCTTCTATTTACTTGGAATACTAAGTAGTTATAATTTAAATATGTGAAAGAATTGTATATGAATGATGGTGATTTTGCTAATGTATTTCATGCATAAGAAAATTTAGTTTTTGAAAAGTTCTATAGGATTGAGAAATACTTATTTAAAGAAAATAGACTTTATATACCTAATAGTTATATGCATGAATTGTTTGTTCATGAAGCTCATTTGAGCATTTTAATGAGTCATTTTGGTGTTGTTAAGACTTTGAATGTATTGCATGAACACTTTTATTGGCCAAAAAAAATATGTGCAAAGAATCTATGATAAATGCATTATATGTAGAAAAGTTAAGTCTAAAGTCTTGTCGTATGATTTGTATACTCTTTTGTCTATACCTAGTGAACCTTTGGTAGACATTTCTATGGATTTTGTTTAGGTTTACCTAGGTTGACAAGGGATAGAGACTCGATCTTTGTGGTTGTTAATCCACAAATAGATGGGTGAAAGAAAGTAATAAATATGACTTTAACTATACTTTTACATATTGTCATTCAAAAGAATCTTAAGAGGTTGGAAGATTGTTTGTCATTCATTGAGTTTGCTTACAATTATAGCATGCGTTCAACTATTGATTTTTTTACTATTTGAGATTATTTATGGTTTTAACTCATTAACTCCATTAGATTTTATTCTTTTACCTATTGATGAAAGGGTTAGTATTAATGGAAATAAAAAATCACAGATGGTAAAGGCACTTTATAAGAGTGTATGACAGCATATAAAGAAAAAGAATGGCCAATATGCATCCAAGGCAAATAAAGGGCAAAAACAAGTTGTTTTCCAACCAGGTGATTGGGTTTAGGTGCATATACGAAAGGAGAGGTTTCTTGCCCATAAGAAATCAAAATTGCAGCCTCAAGAAGATGGTCAATTCCAAATCCTTGAAATAATCAATTACAATGACAATACCTACAAAGTTAATCTACTAGGTAAGTATGGTGTTAGTACTACTTTCAATGTTTTTAATCTCTCTCTGTTTGATGTAGATGATGATTTAAAGTTGAATCATATTGAGGAGAAGGGATGATATGGATCAACCCACTAGTGTAAAATAGGAAATTTCCTTATAGAAATTTCATAAACATATATTGATAAATCAAGTATAAATTTCTTCAAATATATCTAAATTAGTTGATCTTGGTTTAAAGAGAAATATAAGAAGGGGTTCTACAATTCTTATGTTTTTACTTTCTCAAAATATATTGATCTGATGGGGAAAATAGGGTTAGAAGTCAAGAGTCAGAATTTGTTAATTCTGAAAAGAAAATCAAGAAAACAAATAAGAAGAGGTTTTAGACCAAAAGAGGAAAAAAAGAAAGAAAAGAAGAAGACTAGAGAAGAAAACATGATTAGAGCTAATAACAAAAGGTTTTGGTTTTTTAATCATTAACAATATTGGGTGCAAGAGAAGGAAATATTATCTCAAAATTAGACCAGTGAGAATTGATTGTTTAGTTTATTTATTACAAGTGCATACTAATCAAGCTAGTTATTCGAGTATAGACTAAGGTTTATATAAGTTTAGTTTATAAGCATGTTATTTTATATATCAAGAAAACTTATAATCACAACTAAATGGCATATAAAGATTCTAATATGCCAAGCATATGATATATTAAACCTAAACTAAAAAAAATAGGATACTTACTTGTTGAAGTATTTACTATGGAGTCACAATGAGAATTTGTTGTTATCAATGATCAATCTTTTATTTTTATGACTTTATTGCTCTTCTTTTAGTGCAAAATAACTCATTTCAATAAGCTTCTTAATATTGCAACAACAACTTGTTTAGATGCACTTCTAAACAAGATTCATGAACTTAAGAAGATCTGACTCAAATGTCTCTCTACAAGGACTAAATTTAAGCTCTAGAATAGAAGAAAAGAAGGAGAAAATAGAAGAGAAAAAACTAGGAGAAAAAACTGAGTTAAAGAAGAGTTTAAAATATCTATAAAAAAACTATGTAGAAACACTTTTTTTCAACCTCATTTTATAAAGGATTTTAGGACTATTATTGATATAAAAAAACTAATTCTGAAATTATGAGAATTAATTCCTGCTATCATCAGTGTTAATTACCTTCAATAAACAAGAATTAAACCTAATAGTCTTGACTTTTAATATGACATTTTTTGTTTGAATAAAAAATATCTAGTTTAAAAAAGATGTTCAAACTCTTTATTTATAGGCTAGACAAACTAATGGACTGGTAAAAACAAATATTTATATGCCAAAAAATTATAAACTCAAACTCAAGGCTAAAATAGGTTGGTTGTAAAAACATAATTATGTTTTAGTTTAAAAAATTATTTTGCAATAAATCAAAATTCAAGCCTATGCCTAGGCTCGACCCAAGGCTTGAGCACAAACCAAGTTGCACGTATGTATATGGCCTAAGACTAAAGTCCATTTTACTTGGTCATCTCTTCTCTAAAAACTAGTGGCCTTTTAGACCTAATTTTAACTCTTCATCTACCAACTATACAAATAAGATGAAAAACATGTTTTTTTCTATGTGGGATAGAGTTTGTGAGTTTCACAAAAATATGTTGATCAAGGGTTATTTGAGTTCAATTTCTCATTCAACCATAATTTGTTTTAACCATGTTAATGTTCTATGTTAAGGAACTTTTCTTGAAAGATAAATTCCAATAATTTTTTAACTCTAAAAATAAATGGATTTTATTTTTAATTTGATCTCAAATATACCCATTAATCATGATTTTAAAGAAATCTCTAATAAAAATAAAGAGATTGAATCAAACTTTGTAAATTATTGATAAATTCAACCTAAACAAAGTTCCTTTCTTATTCTTTTTTATCTTTCACCATGAATTTTAAAGAGATTTTGGTCTGTAATACTTTAATTGTGAGCTATTTATTAATGCTAAGTGATGTGAATCTCTTAATCATATGGTCAAGCAACCCCAACGAAGTAGATAACAACTTGAAAAGTCAAAAATCAGGTTTGATAGAACTTCAACCTAAAGATAACCTTGTATCAAAGAACCAAAGGTATTGGAAACAGACTTAGACCTAGAGATAACCTTATATCTAAGAACCCTAAGTATGTGAATGATGTCATGAAGCCAGTTAATATTTTTATAAGTCAGTGTACGATCTTTGTCCCTGCAAAGAAAGGTTGTTTTGCCACAAACAAACAAAATAAAAACTCACATTTATTCTCCAACTTGCTGCTGAAATTTACAGCTAAAAAAACATAATTTACCCTCTTCTAACTAACCCTAATAGACCTTTTTTAGGTTGTAAACTAATGAGCCTAAACTACTAATCAATTAACATAAGTCCAATAATGAAATAGACTCTTAAATAATGTTTAATGGGATAGAAAAAACCCAAATAAAAAATAAGTATTCAACACTAAATAAATAAATGCAATAGGACAATAAAAACAAAGTCTTCATGTCAAAATTCCTCCATATATCCTGAATCTCCAATTTTCGCATTTTCTTGGTAGATTTCTAGTCCTGACTTCAAACACGTCATTCTCTTTTATAGATTTTCAGTCTTGACTTCAAGCTTGAGATGTCTAGTTTCCAAACCAACTTGAATCGCAAAAAGATTCCATTTGTAGCTCCAGATATTTATCAAATAGTATACAAAGGTCTAGCAGATTTGACAAAACTTGTCTAGTAACTTTGACCCTCTAAAATAATATTTTCTTGAACTATATTTGACCTGAATATTTACCAATATATAGTTCTATGTCTAGTATCTCCTTGTAAAATTTTAATTTGTTCTGGTATATGGTTTGAGAGATATGTCTAATCTCGCAAAACTGGTCATCAGACATTTTAAGGTCAAATTCAGACCTGACTTAGTTCGTATCACTAAGACTCTGATGTAACCTCTCCATGACATTCTATAATTTTTTATTTATGTTATTAAAGTATTAATATTTTTTGTTAAGTGTGCATCATTGTATCCAATGCTTTTAAATCAATGATCATCATTCAAATGAATTGTTATACATGTTGAAATTGAGAGATTATGCATGCTACTTACTTCTTATGATGTATGTCATAAATTGAAAGAAAGACTAAGATGTACAACATGATTTATGCGGTTGCTTTCTTAAAATATTATATAATTTAATGTGCTATGTGTTTTTAAACTCGTATAGAAATATCATGAGTTATTGTGTACATGTATTTTATTTCTACTCGAGAGAGATCTTGGATAAATTAAAATATTTAACTATCAATTTGGAAGATAAATACTTATTAACATATTTTTAGGAATCGATTTGGCTTGGTTAGGTAAATTGAAATCCTTAGTATCTTGTCCATCAACGAATTCATTTTACTATCGTATTTTTGTTTTATTTTTGTTTGCTAACTTGTTGATTTTTTTATACATATCTATCTATTATATATTTTTAAATAATCAAGAATTAATATAATTTTAATAGATAATAAGTATATATTTTGTGTGAAAAAATATTATCTTTGCTACCTAAAACTTACATCATATTCTAGTGTATAAGTTATAATGCATACATCACAAAGAAAAAAAAACCCAATAAAGATCCTTTCAACAAACAATTGCATGACATGCAATAAAGTTTTCTTACCATGTCTAAGTCATGTTTTGTTTTAGTAAACTAAAATGAAATTTCTAAGAATTTTCACAAGAGAACATCAAAACTTTCAGCAAGAACGTGCAAGAAATTACCTTGTGGCAATTCAACATTTTCAACTAAATTTCAATGATGTCACCATCAACTTGGTAAATATATTTTCAATCTGAATGGGAGAGTAAAGATAGCATATGTAAGTAAACTCTTCTAATAACATGGCAACGTCTAGACATGGATGCTTTGAAATTAGATATAGATGAAATCTATCTTGGTAGCCCAAGTCAAATTGGCTTTAGGGGTCTTATCAGGAATAGTGATTGTAATTGGGTGGTGGGCTTCACGGGTTTTAAAGGTTATGGCTCTAACTTGCTTCCAGGTTTTTTGGCTCTAAAACATGGTTTGCTATTTGCTTGGGATCAAGGATTATAAAAACTTCTTTGTAACTTGTAACCCAGACTCTTTGAAAGCTTTACATCTTGTTCATAATGATAATACTCGGCACCATCATCATGTAGCAGTTATTATGAATATCAAATAACTTTTAGCTAGGAAGTGGAAGGTCACTCTTCATCACACACTAAGAGAAGCTAACTCTTGTGCAAACTTCCTAGCCAATATAGGAGCAAAGCAGATGATTGGGTTTTATACTTGGGATTGTCCTCCTTTAAGTTAAACTTCTTACTTGATTTAAATTAACTTTTTAAATGTAAGATAAATCTTAATTAGGATTATTTGATTTTATACTTTTTTATTGTGTTGATTGTGTGGCATTTTGATATATTTTTTTTAAATTGTAGTATTTTTTTATTCATGTTGTGGCTGAACCTTAATCTATATTAATGATTTTTAATACAATCAATATTTAAAAAAATGAATGATAAATCTGATTTATCTTCAAACCCGATCCTAACCTATTAGGAATCAAATCTAGAATTCAATATAATCCATTTATTGAATAAAATTGATTAACATTTATTATAAGCCAGTAAAAATCTGACCAATTTCCGCTACTCATCATAGGATGGGCCTAATGTGTTTGGATGGACTTGGGCATGATTCCAAATCTATTAGCCTTGTCGACCTAGGTTATTGCTCTAGGTTAAATTCAAACAATACTTTTTTGTTGGTTCATTGGTCGACTAACCTAAAATTATAGAATGGTCTTTTTTTTTTAATTTATGAGTGAAAAAACTCTAAGATTATCAAGCCACAACACAACTTACTAGTTTCTTTCAATATCACTTAATAATTTATTTTAATATATCTTGTTTCTTTTTATACCTTAAAACTATTTTTTACTTGAACCTCTTGATCACGTGGTCAAGCAACCCCCAATAAAGTAGATAACAATCTAGAAAGTCAAAAATCAAGTTTGATAGAACCTTAACCCAAAAATAACTTTGTATCTAAGAACCAAAGGTATTGGAAAAAAAAAAACTTAGAAACAGAGATAACCTTATATCTAAGAACTCTAAGAACGTGTTTGGTAGTGTGGTTGCGGGTGCTTTTTAAATAACTTTTCGTGCCAAAATGCATGCCAATGATGTTTTTTCATTTTTTAAAAATTATTTTTGATATCAACACATCAAAACGATCCAAAACGTACAAACCATATTAAATTTTAGCAAAAAAAATTTAATTTTTTGGGAACGCGGGTTGAACCGCGTTCCCAAACGCTTTCTAAGTATGTGACTGATGCTACAAAACCAGTTAATCTTCGATAAGTCAGTGTACAATCTTTGTCCCTGCGAAGAAAGATTATTTTGCCACAAACAAACAAAAGAAAAACTCACATTTATTCTCCAACTTGTTGCCAAAATTTGTAGCAGAACAAAACATAATATAGTCTACTCTAACTAACTCTAATGAATCCATTTTAAGTTGCAAGCTAATGGACCTAAACTAGTAATCAACTAATATAAATCCAGTAATGAAATAAATCCCTAAACAATATCTAATGGGTTAGAACAAACACAAATTAAAAATAATTATTCAAAACTAAATAAATAAATAAAATAGGTTAATAAAAACAAAGTCTTTATGCTAAAATTCCTTCATATATGTCTCAAACAATATACAAAGGTCTAGTCTGGCAAATTTGACAAGACTTGTCTAGCAAATTCAACCCTCTAAAATAATATGTTCTTGAACTCCATTTGACCTAAAACATTATTAAAATATAATGTCATTTGTCTAGTATCTCCCTGTAAATGTTTAGCTCATTCTAATATACAATTTGAGATATATGCTTGATCTTGCAAAGCTGATCTGCAGATATTTTGAGGCCAAATTCGGACTTGACTTGGTTCATATCATCCTCCCCTTCTTTAAAAAGATTCAACCTTGAATCTGTATAATAAAAAACATCTTCTAGAGTCAAAAAAATCAGTATCAAGTTGAAGAATAGTATCATCCTTAAAACCAAGAAGAACCTTGTTAACAAATAAGGTCATCCTAATATACAAGCTCTCATTTTCAACCATCTTCTTCTTTTTTTAATTTTATTTGCTCCTCATGTATTTGTTTAAGTGTTAAAGATATAAGAGTTATAGGTTTTCCATTCATCTCAAATGAATATCTATTTGTCACTCCATCATGCATAACTCTCATATCATACTGTCATGGTCTACCAAGCAACAAGTGACTAGCTTGCATGAGCACAACATCACATAGCACCTGATCACAATATTTACCAATAGAAAAAACAATCAAAACTTGTTTATTCACTTTCATTTCACCATCACCATTCAATCACTGTAATTTATAAGGTATGAGATGTTTGGTACCTTGACTCAAACTCTGCAACCTTTGATACAATTTTCAATAATAGTGGCTAGGCATAAGTCTCGTTCTTATAAAGGATTTCATCTCATCCCAAGTATCAAATCGCCTCTTATATTCCTCTTGCAATTTGTCACTAATTGATCCCATCACACATTGGCATAATCAGTAAAAGCAATCATAATAAGCTTGACTTTCTTTGGCTCCAGATAATTATGACACTCAAAAATCTACTTCATATTCTTCTCTCATTCTAAATATATCAATTAGTGATGTTAATT
>Ga0325403_1007687_pt1 | contig 10302 bp, 10 predicted proteins | sample PopdelMetagenome_19_FD_205665 | JGI IMG/M metagenome (GOLD analysis project Ga0325403, IMG submission 205665) | Populus deltoides microbial communities from Bellville, Georgia, United States - Xylem-PdKOR-R4 | ecosystem: Host-associated > Plants > Phyllosphere > Stem > Wood/Secondary xylem...
TGACCATCCAATTATTCAGTTCATCTCTCGTTTGATTGTTTTCAAAACCTTAATTTGTCTTGGTTTAGAAGAAGAAGAAGAAAACTATATTCGAGACTAAATTAATAACTTAATACAGGGTAGGTTCTGCTAGCTACTACACAATACCAATATGGGACTAGATTGATACAATGGAGTAGCTAGCTAGGTATAAGAGAATGGGTAAAAACACACTAGTTCAACAAGAGAGAACATGCAAAGCAAGCGTATGGAGACATAGCTGAAATGGCTTCCAACAAGACCTAACTCTTCATGCCTCCCCTCCCACACCAACCAGGAACTTTCGGTGCTACTACAATATCAATATGGAACATTCATGAGCGTGTATTTTCACCATATAAAAAGGTAACCAACTTGGTGATGGCATCCCACAAACAGCTCCAGCAAGGTGGCTTTTTAAGACAAAGGAAAAACAACTCTCGAAAAAAAAAAAGCAATGTGAGATTACAGAGGGATTCTATGCATTTGTGCGGGAGAGAGGATTGAGAACGAGGTTCTATTCAGCAATGGATGGTATCGTTCAGGTTAGGTTTGAATTTTATCTTAAAAATATATATTTATAAGTTACGAGAGATTTAATATATTTTTAAACCTATATACTATATCGAACTAAAATTTTACCGGAAAAAACTAGATTTATAAAAATATATTTTGGAAAGATTTCAAGTAAATTAAAAATTGAAAACATATTTATTTAAATTGATCTATGTTGTTGTTACTGTTTTAGTAAATTTGTCGATATAGTGTTCTTTCTTGATTATTTTTGACTTAATTAGTATAGACCTTTAATGGATTAATTTTGAAAAGAAAATAAAGATTAAATGAAGCTTATTTAGACTCTAAACTTGTGCATGGGCTTAGGCTACAAGGGTTTCTAATATTACAAAAATTTGTTGAAGAATTAAAGTCCATATTTTGAAAAGATTATAAGTTGATGTGGCATAATCTAAAGAAATCTTTCTTTTGGGTTTTTTTTTCTTATTTTGCAGATATTCCTAGCACATCAAGAATACTAAAAGGAGGCGCAATATAAGGAATAAAATTCTAGCAATCAAAACAAAGTTTTCTTGTTGAATTCCTACACTAAAAGTTTTGGTCAAAACACCACTCGGAGAGCTTCGAGATTTCGGATACATGGAGAAATATTAACATGAAAACTTTGTTTTTATTATCCTATTTTATTTATTTAATGTTGAACAATTATTTTTAATTTGAGTTTATTCTATCTCAATAGACATTATTTAAGTGTTTATTTCATTATTGGACTTGTGTTAGTTAATTCTTAGTTTGGGTTCATTGGCTTACAACTCAAAAAAGATCTATTCGAATTATTCAGAGGAGACTCTATAATGTTTTTGGAGCTGAAAATTTTAACAGCTTGGTGATAATAAACATGAGTTTCTTCATTTTTATTATTTATGGTAAAGCATTCTTCTTTGTAAAGACAAAGATTGTATATTTGATTTATCGAAGATTGATTAACTTCATTGTATCATTAGAAGGAAACCAATACCTTAAAGGAAATATGAGCTTTCTAGATGATACCCAATTAAAAAAAAAAACAATAAAGTATAAAGGAAATAACAAAACATTTCATTTGCAAAGTTTCACCCTCCTTTATAAGAACTGGAAAAGCAAAAAGGAAAATGGATCAATCAAGCCTTATTACATTTTGAATCACTTATTATTTTCAGAAACCAGAACAACTATATATATATAAAGAAAAACTACCAGGAATCAATCTTTCATAGTATATCGAGATAAATTGTAATCATTAATTTTTCATTCAAAAAAAAACCAATTAATTAGTTATTAAAGGTAATACGATCTTTTCACAAGGATTCATTAGTCATTCTCACATTGATAGGAGACAAATCAATCTTTTAATATTTTTAAAGCATAATAAAGTTTTTATATTACCTTTTCAAAAATTAAACGTGCGTTAAGAGTATTTTTATATTTTTACTTTTTAAAACACAATCAAATAACTAAATTACCTTTAAAAATAAAATTTTCTAAATTTGAGTCCAATGAATTTTTTTATATTTTCATTTTGGTTTTTTTTTTATAATCATGTTGAATGAGAAAACAATTTTATAATTTTATAAATATAAATATTATTTTAAAAAAAGTGGTTGATGTGTGCATTGCACACGTCAGCGCATAGGTTATGGTCGCGCCATTCGAGCATCGCATAAGAAGACCTTTGGTGTCCAAACGGTAGCGCTTCCAAAGCAGCATTTAAATCATCTCAACGGCATTTCAATCATCTCAGCGGCCCCTCCATACCTAGGCGTCGCAAGTGGCTTACTGATCTTTGGTTTGGAATTAATGGCCTTTTTTCTCTTTTTTTTTAATCTCCTTCTTGATTTTTGCACTTGACCCTCTAAATTTTTAAAGCATCTCTTCATTTTGTTTTTTCTTTAGATTTGGTCCATGTCCTTTTAATTATTATTTGTTTTATTTAAAATAATTTATAAAATTAGTTTTTTTTTCAATTTCACCCTTCAATTTTTTTTTATCTATCATTTGATTCTCATTTTTTTTACTATTATTTGTTTTATTTGAGATAATTTTTAAAATTAAATTTTTTTTCCGTACAATTTCATCCTTCTTCAATTTCTTTCCTATCATATTTGATCTTCATTCTTTTAATTGCTATTTTATTTACTTTGATAAATTTTTAAAATTGATATTTTCTTTTCTAGTTTTATTCTTCGGCATTAAATTAGTTAACACTTGATCTTCTTGAATGAGCTAATGTCTAGGATTTTGGGGTTGCGAGTTTGAGAGATTAATCAAGATTTAGGAGATTCACTTGGTTTATTTGATTTTTTTTTCTTTTTTTAAGCCCATGATTTTTCTAGTTTCATCCTTCAGCATTTATTTAATTGGATACCGGGCTCTGTTTTTTTTTTCTATAATATTTTTCATTGATTTTAAAAATAACCCTAGTTATCTCAAGTCTTTTAATTTATCATTTTTTGTTTGTTAAAATTAGCTTCTTTTTTTTTTGTTAAAGAGATTTTGTTTTTGAATTAAATTAAATGAATTGATTAAATACAAGTATGAGATACTCACTTCATGATATTTTGTTTGGTTTTGTTTTCAGGTTGCTGCTTTGATGGTATGTGACACCTCTTTAATTGTCATCATGTAACCTTTCACAGTGTTGTTAGAACTGTCTCAATAAACTCTTTTAGTGATAGGATGATGTCCACGAAAGAACAACAATGAATCTTCAATAAAATTTTCTTTTTTTTCATCCTAAATATAATATTGACAGCTCATTTTTTATAGTTAATTACTGGTATTTTTTTATTTGTTTTATTTATTATTGATATTTTTTTAATAATATTATAAAATTAATTAAATTTATTGAACTAGATCAAATAATCAAAGATTTATATCTTATATTTTTCTTACTTCATTCAAAAAATATTAATATTCTCCTCATTTTTTTTATATTAAAAACATTTTACACGACTCGCGATATAACAAAAGTAATCTATCGAATATGTATATTATATATCTACCACATGACTATTGCGGGACCCACTTTGGTCAAATTGACATTTGGCTTGGTTCTACTTCCACCCGGATATCACTTAAAATTAACTTGATTGGACAGCCAATGGCCTTGATTGAGGGAACGTTTGGGAACGCTTTTAAACTTGTGTTTTTAAAAAATTTAAAATTTATTTTTTTATTAAAATTTAATATAGTTTATATATTTTAGATTGTTTTGATATGTTGATGTTAAAAATAATTTTAAAAAATTAAAAAAATATCATTAATATGTATTTTAATATAAAAAATTATTTAAAAAATATCCACAACTATACTGCCAAACATGCTCTAAAGTTGCGCTAACCACTGTTTTGCTTTTCTTTTCTTTTTTTCTTTCTCCATCTGATAAATCGCCGATTGGGCCATTCAGCATCTCCAATGTTTAGGGCTCACAGTAGGCCTCGAAAAGTAAGTCTTGTGAACCTCAACTTGCAACTTACAATGGTTGGACGGCCCATGTACACAATGGGCTTCTATAAGCCCAGAACGTGACCTTTCAATTTTCAAGGCTTCCTCGTGCAAAAATGACAGCATACCTCAAGATTTGTCTTTCCGGTTGGCCCAGGTAATAACTAATAACTGGGTGGGTTTATTCCTGAAAGAAAATATCGTGAATTCATCCATTCAAATTAAATAGCATCCTTAAAAATAATAATAATAAAGGAGAGTTTGAGAATGCTTTCATTGGCTAATGGATTAACATTTTTGTTTTCGATAGGAAGCACTGTGCCACAGCTGGAAGCCCCTCACAGTGAATGGCAGTATGGCACACTTGTCGACAAAACAAAAAGAATGCGCCCACCGTGGGGCTCGAACCCACGACCACAAGGTTAAGAGCCTTGCGCTCTACCAACTGAGCTAGACGGGCTTGTTGTCTTGTTTCATATTTCGTTTCGTATTATTTATAAACTAAGAGAACTGCAACGTACGTTTTGATTCCAATGGAGTCACTCCAGGCTACATGTGCCGGTATTAAAAGAAAAATATTTAATTTATCTTTGTTTGTCATTGTAACAGTAAAATAATGATTTTTTTTCTAAAAAAACTCTTATATTAATATATTTTTAGAGGTAAAATAGTATATTTTTCATTTGTTATTTGAAAATTATTCAAAAGTTTTATTGTCTTTTTATTATATTAATGCATAGTAAAATGACATTAATATTTTAAAAGTAAAAAATCATTTCACTAAGTTTAAGGATCTTTTCAGGTATTTTACCTTTTGATATACAATGAAATTACAAATTTAACTTTGGAGTTAAAAACATTAAGCCATTGACATAGGGTTATTCATGTCTTTTCAATTCTGGTTTTTTTTTTTTATGATTGTTGGTTTGCTTAAGGTGATAACATAATTTGCAATTTAATTATTAAAATTTAAATTGAAAAAGTTGATGGCGTGTGGAAACGCCGCACTTTTTGGGTTGTGCATGCAGCACCTCACAACAGTTAAAAATATGATTCTATTATATTATTTTGTTTTCTGCCATGTTCTTTTTTTTTATAGGTGTCGCGTGTCATCTAACAATAACATGTTTATCACCGGTGACTCTTTTTCTCTTTTTTTTTATTCTCTCTCCTACTCCCAAAAATAAATTTGTCCATCATTGTTGTTGGTGTTTCAAAATCCATACTCTTAGTTTTGATTTTTCATTTTAGTTCTTTTTTTTTGTTAAAATTTTTTTTGTTTTTAATTTAATCCTTCAACTCTAATTTGTATATATAATGTTTTTTTATTTTGTCATTCTACTTTTGATTTTTTTTGGCTCTTTTATTAAAAAAATTATAGTTTTTAATTTTATCATTCCAATCAAGTTTTTTATTTTTTATTTCAATAGTAATAATATCTATTTCAGTTTGGTTTTTTTTTTTTAATTTTTTTTTGTTTTTTGTTTGCTCTTTTATCAAAGTTTTTATGATTTTTAGTTTTATCCTACAAATCAAGTTTATAGTTTTTTATAATAATAATGGTGATAGTAGTAGTAGTAGTAACTATTAAACCAATAATAATACTAATAATATTGCTAATAGTGATAATAATTGTAGTAATAATAATAGTTTTTCATGACAATAATAGCTAAGTGATAGTAATAATTATAATAATAATATTAATAGTAGTAGTAATTATGACAGTAGTAGTAGTAATAATAATAATGGTGGTGATAATAGTGGTGATGATAATAGTTTATTAAGATAGTAAATTGTTGTAGTAGTGATAATAATGATAATAGTGATAGTAATACTAATAGTAATAGTTTATTATGATGGTTATAAAGGTAATAATATCCATAATTATGGTAATGATAGTGATAATTATGATAATAACATGAATAATAATAATAACGATAAAGATAACAACAACAACAACAATAGTATTAATGCTATTAATAGTAATAGTAATAATAATTATAGTAGTAATAGTAATAGTAATAATGATAGCAATAATAATTATTATAATAATATTTATAGTAGTAATGATAATAGTAGCGATAATAACATTAATAGTAATAGTAATAATGATAATAGTGATGATAATGGATAGTAATAATAATAACAAGAACAACAATAATACTATTAACAGTAATAATAATAACAATAGTAATAGTGTCATAATAATAATACTGTCAGCCTTCTTTTTATTTTTTATTTCCATAAGGTTAGCATGACTTGCAGGCTTGTCAGGGTAATCCAAGTTATCCTGATTTACGAGTTTGTTGGGTTGTTTTTTTTTATTTTTTAATTGAACTTTACTTTTTTTGTAACATCCCACATCGGCGGGTGAAGATTTAGTAGCTAGCCTTATTAATAGTGCTGGTTGCTGACTTATTAGATGCGTTTTGAGGTCATGCATGATCACCAAGAACAAATCCGTGAGGACGGTAAGGCTCAAAATGGACAATATCTAGCAGGTTGGGTCGGGCTGTGACATTTTTGTCCATCAATTTTTTTTTTGATATTGTAAAAAATAGTTTCAGAAAAAAATCATGTTATTAGAATTTATAGAGTTCATGAACATTTTCACAAGTTTGGTTGGTTGACTTGGTTAACAAGTCTAACAAGTTATTTTTTTATTTTTTAGTTATTTTTCAACATCTTAGTATGGGATTGGTCTTCAATCTAAAAATTTTTTTTTTGTTATTATATAGTTAAATAAAAAATAGTTTCAAAAAAAAATTATAATCCCATTAGAGTTTATGACCTGGTTTACATGTCTAGCATGCTAACCTAGGTTAGCTGGTTCATAAGTTTGATAATTTTACCCACTGGATAAATATGTTTTTTTTCCTTTATTTTTTTAATTTTTTTTCAATCTTATCCTTCAATATTAAAACTGGTTAAAAAATAAATTGCAAAATTTATTTTTATTTATTTTTTTGTTGTTTCAAATAAATATCTATTTTTAGATTGAAATTCAATTTTATAATCATATATTTTTAGTATATAATTAAAAAAAATATTTATAAAAAAATATTAAATTTAATATAGTCCTTAACATAAGTTGCTGGGGACTATAATTAATATGATATGATATTATCTCAATATTTTTTAAAAAGAATTATCATTTTGAATTTTTTTAAAAAATAAAACTATATTTTTATTTATCATCAACATTGTATTTAAACTCAAAAAATCAATAGATTTAATTAGGCTAGCTTCCACATTGTTTAAATGAAAACTTGAGTTAATCGTAGGATTTCAACATTATCAGTTTTGCTAAGTTTAATAACAACGTAAAAAACATCTCGTGAACCTGATCCGCAGCAGAGTAGAGACAATGAACAAGATACTGATCAAACTCAGAATTGATGTGGGACTGTTATTTCTCTCGCTTAAAGAACTCCTCAGTCACGCAGCGCTCATCCTAAAGCAAAGACAACCAAGTCAAAGAGAGAGACCGAAACTAACAGCATTTGATTGCACTTTTCACGGATAACAAACACGAAAGAAAACCAGATTTCTTTTAAACAAAACCCCCACATTCTGAAACTTGACATTGAGCCCTAACACCCTCTCCTTCTCACGACTACACAAAACATGAATTAATATCCACCTGAAATACTCACAACTTGTAATTAACCAGACTAGCATATGGACAACGTCAGCTTAAAATGGCTCGTTTACAAGAGTTGTACCCTAAGGGCATTTTGCTGAATAAGAGTTCTGCAGTCTGACAGCTAGTCAGATTTAAGATCTTGTGTAGCAATATGGTAGGAACCTCCATTCTGCTCACCACCATTTTCCACTCCCTCTTTCAACTGAATTACATAAAAGAAACATGATGTTAGCAGGAATTAATGATACAAAATCCAAGTAGAATGCATAACTATGTTCATTCTGCTTCACATTGACCTGTACTGAACTACAATTGTCTGTATTTTTCAAACATAGATGATAGATATCAAACAAGTTCCATTAGGCAATCAACATGTTTGGAAAATGAAAAAAAGCCATTACCTTCCGAAGAAGCTTCTTCTGAAACCGATAGCCCTAATCATCAAAGAAAACATTCCAATATTAGTTATCATAACTTCCAGGATAGCATAGTTAGTCACAAGAATTGTCTGTTTACCTTGTCAGTTCCATAAATAAAATCACAGTAAGTGAACACTGATGCAAAGTTGCTCTGGCTTTGTCCTCCAACATAATGATGGTAATCATGGTAGTCAGCACCACCATAAAATGGAATATATTTTGTGGGAGTCCAGGGAAAGTTGTAACTGCATAGCAAGATGTAAGTTACTCACATGCATACCATGTGTGGCCCCGAAAGTTAAGTTAAATCATCATTGCAAAATATATATAGCCAGGAGATGAAGAGTAGCACAAGAATAAGCGGGTCCTTATGCTGCTTATCAACCAAAAAAACAAAAGAAGAAAGAAAGAAAGAAAAACAGAAAGAAAACTACCGAGGGAGGAGTCAATATGTACTAACAGGATCCGAAAAACTCACAAACGACATGAAACATGCTCAATGTGGTTCATGCTGCAATTACCACCCATCATTGATGATGGGAAAAGGAAGTCCTGAAAATGTCCATAACTAAATGTGTATCACAATGAAACAATATATGAAGATGTCTAGTATGCACACCTCTCCATTCTTAGGCAGTTGCACAGACCCATGTTTCGGTAGTATTGTTCCTTTTTCTTTCTTCACTCCTTCATACGAGGAAGGAAACAACTGAGTAATATCTCTTAGCTCTATTTAAGCTATTTTTTATTCCCAAAATATATAGAAAAAAGTTTGAAACATAGGGAGCAGCATGGTTATCTCTTAGCTCCATGCAAGTCATTTCAATTCGTAGTGAAGCTATCACTTGGAGCCATCACAACACCTGTCTGCAGGATAATGAATTGAGGGAAATCAAACCCATGGCTCCTTGTAGTAGCACTGGATTTTATCTCCATATATCTATTGCATACAGATTTGCATGTCTTAAGCCTACACAATAGTTAGATACTACAACTCTTACTAGGAGACTCCATCCCAAACATCAAATTTACTTTTAAACAGTTTCAACCCTAGCAAACCACTCTGTATCATAGTTAGAAAGCACACAGCATTTAGCTAATGTAACTGCCATAAACACAATATTACCACACCATAGTTCTCCAGCGGGATCTGGTCAAGACAAAACTAACTTGGCAATATTTATTCCATACACCATTCATTCATCCTATACAAGGAACCCGCAGACCCATGAGCTTTTATAAATTTTGGGAGAAGTTAAGAGCCAGAATCTAATTAGGTAATATTCACTGATCTTAAACTCCTTGGCATGCATAATCTAAGGATAGGAACTAGTATACACTACATTTGAACAGTAATCACAGTATTCATCCATCACCTGTTGTATGCTTTTAAATTTTACAAGAATAAAATCAACAAGAAAAAGAAAATTTGGTACTTTATAGGCACTTCCCTTTCCGTGGAGAGAGCGACATGGCCTAACCTCTCCAGAAAAACATTAGCTGCCTTTTGCAAGTTTTGCATTTTTATCTTGCCCTAACTCTATCAATTGATCAGGCAAATGATTGTCAATTTGCTTATAAATCAGTAACCATTCGCTGACTAAACCAAAGAAAAAGAAAAGTAATAACAAAAGAAAAGGTGCCATGCCGATCCCCACATCAAAAAAAGGTAAGCCACTACTGAAGATACTTGAGATCTACTATTTTACAGAGAAGTGTAATAATAAAACAGTAAAACAGCAGAGAATTTTTAAGTTGTTATCATTTTGTTACAATTAAGTAAAGTAGAAAGGGCTCTCATCAGCAAATAAGAAAAGCATAGCATGCGTACCCGCTGTGCGTCTCAATTGCCTCAATCTGCCGTAAAGCAATCCACAACCAAAATGTGATCATGTGCCCAGGAACCATTGCTGGACCAAGAAAAGATGGAATTCCAAGGATCAAAATTTCAGCCCAGTGCGCATATGGGGCAGCAAACCCGATGGGTGCTGTATATTCATGGTGAACCTTGTGAATTTTCTCGTATCCCCATTTACCATGAAGAAATCTGTGGATCCAGTAATTGGTATAGTCCTCCACCATGAAATACACCAACAACTGTAGAAAGATTTCCCATCCGGAGGGCAATGGCAAACCTGTTCGAATCCCAATCATCTGTGGACATGCAAAGTTAAATACGCAACATCAGAAGTCTTAATCTCATTTCAAAATTTCACAAAA
>Ga0325403_1007688_pt1 | contig 10302 bp, 5 predicted proteins | sample PopdelMetagenome_19_FD_205665 | JGI IMG/M metagenome (GOLD analysis project Ga0325403, IMG submission 205665) | Populus deltoides microbial communities from Bellville, Georgia, United States - Xylem-PdKOR-R4 | ecosystem: Host-associated > Plants > Phyllosphere > Stem > Wood/Secondary xylem...
ATTTTATAATTTATCACAAACTAATACATTGTCCTTGTACCCCAGTTCTAGCCTGACATGGAGACGTAGCCCTTCGGTGGTGGCACGATGATGGCTCAATCTCAGATTCGGTTTGTTTGTTTTCGTTTACTGAACGAATTATATATAAGTAACGCCACTAATTGAGAGAAACGCTGGTGGGGGCCGCAGGAAATAATTAGAGGCACGAGCCTCGAGGCCTAAGGGCCCTGAAAAGAGCTTTGATTCTCTTTCGAGCAGACCAACTTAAATGGGGTTAAAATCACGCATTTATATTTATATTTAGGGTAAGAATCATGTTGAATTTTATGAATTCAAGATAAGTAATATATCATGAAATATTAATATATTTTTTAAAAACCAATTAAATTTAAAAGAAAAATTATTATCAAATAATCTTTGGATAATAAAAGTCTCAAATCTAAAATAGCTTGGTAAACTATGAGCTTATGAGTTTGAGTTTGAGCTTGAGTTTGGATAATAAAAAATATTTACTATTACATCATTGTTTGATTTGTAATTTATTTTAGTCTCTAAAATATTTTAGTATATGAACCAATACGCTAACTATGTGGTGATGATAATAAATATTATGATGAATAATTTATGAACTGTGAACATTTATGAATAATAAAGATTAATGTTTTGGTTTTCAAGTTCTATAAATAGGTTTTTTTGAATGGGTGGAGAAGGATCTATGAAATTTCTTGAGTTTTTCTTTATTTGTTGTTGGTTTTTCTTAAACTTGTTCTCAGACTCTAGAATTCAGGTTTGGTTTTTGTAGAGAGATATCGAGTATAATATTTGAGGTAGTTGAGTTTTGTTTAAGAATGCACTTAAATGATATGCTTTATAGAGGCAGGTGTGTGCCCCAAATGAAGTGCCTCTCCAGCATCCATGCATGCACATTCTGCTACACGAAGTTGAGTAATTTGATACTTCAAAGGATGCATCACAACGTCAAGATCCGTGAACAAATGAAAGCCTGTTAATGTGTTGGCAACCAAACATCCAATATTTACGAAATCCAAAACAGAAGAAAACTTACAAAACAGATCACATAGTTCCAAGCTACACACACACATGCATACAACAACCCGATTCACATTAACGCAAAAAAATAAATTAACAACAAAACCCAAATCCATCTCTAGCAAATTAGATCATCACTGAAAGCTCATATGGTAGGACCTGCAACACAAGTCACGGCAAGAGAAATGTTAGCAAAGTCACTCAGCAGTACAAATCGCAAACGCTACAAATAGTGACCGTGCGGTGATGATTGTATACGTAATGTGGAGAAGGGGAGAAAATGTTACTGGTCTGTATACCCTACCAGTCTATGGACAGGCATGGCCAGCCCAACTAGGAGATTACACTGGAGCAGAGTTGGACGCAATTTGAGAAGGAGAATCGTTTGAGCATTTCCATTCATATCAAAGCTAATTGGAATGTTTTTATTGGATGGCTTCCTCATTGGATTTAAGTTTTTAGCTTTTTCCTAGGAGGGACCCCATTACCCTATAGATGATGGCAACCTATAAGAAATCCATGGAAAATGACAGGGAGGCCAGCTCCAGACCTCTCCCGTCCACCCAGACCATGCATGCGACTAAGGCACGTCCAAGTAGAACAGGTTGTAAAGCACATACGCGAAGTTTAGAAGACCAAGAAGAATTAGAAGATACATCACCTTTTAATTTGATGCTATATATGGTACGTGTAGCAACATATCATACATAATGTGGGAGATCGTTTTCTGATTTATGTGGCATCGATTGTTAGATGCTACCAAATCACAGAGAAATTAAGATGCAGATTCTTGTCAATCTGGGCCACTCTGAAAATGGAGATTAGGTCCCATATATAACAGAATTAAATAATCTGCCGATGGAAATTGTTGACACACCCAATGATTGGATGTTTAAACATATTGCAATCATCCATTGTACTAAAATGATTATACACAACTTCACAAATTAATTTTTAAGCCGTGTCCTCAAGCGGTATGGTCATATGTGCAGGTTCATTGGATGCATATAATACTTGCTTTAATTATTTGGCATTATTCTGTCCAGATGGAAGGCGAACTCATGGTTTTGGTCTTCTACTATTCACACAATTACTGATATCAATTAGATAATTTGTTGTTATTATTTCAATCTAGCTAGAGTGAAGAAGAGCGGATCACATTATGATGCTACTCATCTTACTAATGGTCACCAACCCATCATTTTCCAGTAACTTTTGAGGCAAAGTATAAAGTAGCAAGTTTGCCATATCGATCAGCACACATAATTTACACAAACATTAAATCAAAGGGTTTTTTTTTTTAACTTTTTTTCCTGAGAGAGGCAGAGATCAAGTACCTGATGGAGTTTGAAGCAGAAAAACTGATTCGGCTTCATTTCCCTTGCGGATTTGGACATCCATAATGCCAGGCTTATTTTGATTGTCTGTTTTGTTTCCCTTCCCATCAAATTCTGGGTGAATTTTTCTCTTCAACATCCTCCTCATCAACTACAGTACATCACAAAATTGACAAATTGTTACTTGAAAATACCTTGAAGAAAACTGTATCATTGCACAAGAAGAGAGAATCGATCATACTTGGTTGAGTTTTTTTATTGGACGCGAATCCTCTCCTGGGCGAGGACGTATTAGCTTCTTGGCGAAAGAAAGGCCACCCTTGGCACGAGCAACCGGCTTTTTATTACCTGATTTGGTCTCAATTTCAACAGAATCCGGCTTCTTTTTCATGTCAGCATCTTCCAAGAACAGTTCTGCCAGTGTTATTCTTTCTCCTTTCCTTTTTCTTTGTTCTTGCTCGGTGATACTAGAGTTGGTTATGACATCACATGTCACGGTATTTGATCCAGTTCCCACAAAACTGTGCTCAAATGTTGCATATATCAAAGGGCTCACTTCTTCATCTTCAACATTGTCATCGTCAAAGTAATCATCATCAACTGAGTATTGTTCTTGTTCCCTTTCTACTTCCTCCTCCTCTTCACTTTCCAAAATGAAATACTGATCATTTTGTTGGTTAAAGGGTTTTAAAGGGTCAAGACCTAATGTGCCAATTGTTAAAATGCCATCTTTCCAACCATCAAGCACATCCACCAGGGCTACTTGTTTCAGCAATGCTTGCTTGTCAGCCTCGTTTGTAATTGATTCAGCCTTCTTCACATTTCTAGCTAGCCCATCTGGTTAAAACAAATTTCTCATCCATTTAATTCAACAATTATATAAACAACAATCACAGTCACACTTAAATAATAATTTTAATGGTTTTGATCAGCAAAACAAGTGTTGATAATGATTGTAACACAGGCTTGTTGGGGAATAATAAAAAAAGAGGCGAACTAAAATCAACAAGGCACTCATTTATAGAGGACACGATGATTATTATAATACTAAAAAGAAATTCTCGAGACCGAGTCAACTAGACTTTTGTTCCATTTAAAAGTCCAGTTTGTTCCAGTAGAGAAAAAAGAGACAGAAATACGAATGAATATCAAACCTTTGATTGCGCCATGATGAAACCTCCTCTGCACCCAGTTGAAGATCTGTTTCCAAGAGAAAAAAACATTAGTAACCAATAAAAGATCATCACTAGAACAACTGTAGAGAGTGAGGGTAGATGATCAGCCTGGCCATAAAAAAGCATCAAGATACACTTCAATTTTGATAATGTGCTATACTTCTAACCTTCATGTTCACAGCAAGTTCTTGGCAAGGGAAGTGGTACAAAGGAAATGTCAAAATGAGGGAAATGATTTTGAAGAAAGAACTAAAAAGCAGGGGTATCAAGTGGGCGGAGGCCTTTGGTGATAACACGTGTCCATGAGTAGTGGGGCCTCTCATATAGCCTATGTTTTGGGGTGCATGGCATGTTTGATGAGCCACAATGTTGGGTCTTTCTGGCATGATCGATGTGTCAAAATTCTCGAAGTGATGTGCAGAGTGTGTATCCCTCTCTGTTGCATGCTAGCTACTGATACAGAGATCTACTAAAGACCTACCTAATCTCTTTTGCCATCTTTTATCGATTTGTTTGCATTTTCACCTCATCATATTGAACTGTTTTCTCCTTAATTAGTTATCCAGTACACTTGGATAAGATTTCGTAGGGAGCACGAGACGCTGAGACGGATACGAGATAAAAATTTCTCATGTTTGATTCTACAAGGAACATGGTTGATTAGCTGGTTCCATGCTAAATTGATTATATAACAAGATTTCAATATGTAAATATTTTTTATTTATTTTGTTTAAATATATTTTCAATATATACTTAGAATATATGCTAGAATTGTGTTTCAAACTTTCAATATGTGTTTAGTATACATTCTAGAATCCTTATAAGTTTTTAGTTTTAATTGTATGTTTGCGCCCGTGATATAAAAAAAACATGCTTAGAAACCAAACTCATATAAAAATTAGTTTAATTCCTGGATATATAATTTTTACTAGTATGTATGTATATATATGATAAACTAAACAATCAATGTTTATTAATTAGTCTAATTTTAAGAAAATCAATACATATTTGAATTAGATAAAAAATCAAAATTCAAAAAAAAAAATAGTTATGCTAAACAATATGTCTAAGAAGCTCATAACTTTATATCGGATTATTAAATTGCACATAAATTTAGCTAATAAATTCTATAAGTCATGTGTTTTATAAAAAGTCCAGTCAACTTTCCTAGCTCATCTTGGGAAGACCCTCAAAAAAGAATTGAAAAATGTTGTTTGAATTAAATTTTATTTTATTTTTATTTTTCTAGTTAATTTTAGATTTTAGCTTAATTTTTTGGTTTTATGTTAAAAAAATGTTCAATAATAAAATATGAAGGGAGTTTTTGGTGTAAGCCCTTTCATGAAAATCACGTCTTCATTGTTGTTTTGTTCATGTTCTTCTCCATCCATGTTATAGGTTGCGTGCGTCACTATATATATATATATATATATATATATATATATGTGTATACAAAGATTTCGACTTGGATTTAATTTCGACACATTAAATACACAAAAGTTAAAAGTTGGATCAAGGATTCCATTGTTATTTTTTCACCGTCATGAATTTTTCTATATTTTTTTTTTCAGAATTGATAAAGAAGGAGATATGAATTTGGGGAATGTGATGGCGGCTGTTATTGTTTAAAATAGTTTTTGTTTAAAAATATATTAAAATAATTTTTTTATTTTAAAAAATTATTTTTAATACTAGCGAATCAAAATAATTTAAAAATATTAAAACTTATTAATTTTAAAAAATATATTTTAACCTAACAAATGTACATAAACATTTGGCCTGATAACTGGCAGGCTAAAGTTCGATGTCAGTTAACAAAATTAATTACAGGCTATAAAAAAGTCAAGCAGGCTAACCCCCCCCCTGCAGACCACATCAGAGGAAGCTCTCTTTTTCCATGGTAAGAGTTCAGTCACTTGTAGCATTCAGGATGATGTCTAGTGGGACTAATGATACAACTTTTCTTTGTCTTTCTATTTACCTTTTCGCCTTTGTATGTTATCAAAGGTTTCTTAACAAACTTTTGATTTGAAGAGAAAAGAGGAAGTCATATTGCTCAATGGCAGACATAGAATAGCTATCATGCAACTCCTGAAATTACACTTTTGCATAGATGGAGCTTGCAAATGACATTACAAGTAAAAGGACAGGTTCTCCTTAATTTGCATTCTTGCCAGTTCACTTTCCACCACGAAGCATTCAGCATTGAACAAGCTCTTTTGTTTGTATTATCTATGGTGGGTGACAACTAAATTAATTGGAAATTCACTTAACTTTTCCCCAAGCTATCGCCATCACTGATCATACTATGAACAGAGAGATTTAACTTTAACTGATCAGTTCAGTTAACAGGAATCTGGATAGAAGAGATCACAAGCTAGGGGGATCGCCATAGCCCTTAGTGCACCCCAACCAGTATAGATGAATAGGAAAAATAAAAACTTGCAACAATAACCATGGAATTTGCAGGTGATGATGTGAAACTTTCTTTGCTTTTTCCTTCTGTACTTTGGACCCAAAAATATCCCTTATTCAATGGCAATAAACGACACTCCTCCCTCCATGCATCATGATAAGGTACAGGTAGATATTCTTATTAAGTTAGGCCTCCGATTGCACAAATAATTAATATCCTTTCTGCAACGCCTAACAGTTGCCAAACTTCTTGTCTCTGAGGGCCTAGCTTGGAAAGTTGAGCGAAACAGTTGGATCCGGCTCCTCCAAGCTACCATGCGATGAAGCTGGTTGGATAGAAAACTAGAAGTTTTAGCACAATATTGTCATGCGATGCTTGTAAGTTTGTGCAGTCCCAGTTCGGTTTCCAGTTGGAAGCTGTGTGATCCTGCCTTAGACTTGATAAAAAGTCAAATCTTCGATGAGGACCAGATAAGAGCGCAGCTACTGCATGCCTAATATGGCTGATGATGGCGCTGTTGGACGATAGACACTGATGTTCGAAGGAAGGTCATTATCCCAGTAGTTTGAATTTAGAAACTCAATACGAGTAATTTGTGCTCACAACTAGTTTTGTGATGAGCAAAAGCCCTTGTATTCAAACATTAATTTTGAATTAAATTCCCCATTGCAAATCTGACTAAGATGGTAAGCCATCACATGCTGCTGAGAATCATCCTTGATTATTCTTCTCTTAGCGTGTGAATGGTAATGTGAGTTTTTTAATTGAAAATTAATTAAAATGATTTTTTTTATATTAACATCTTAAAACTATAAAAAATACCAATCAGCGGCTGGGTAATTGCTATATACAAGTAATTTATACACGTATCCCCAGCTTGTAGTTACTCCCTTTATTTACTTATTTTCGAGATTAGCAGTTTCCTATTAAATGTTTCTAATGGACGAGGTGTAATAATAAAGTTTTTAAAATCTCCATAGCAGATTTTAAGTTTGAATTAGAGCATGTATATCTTATAAGAGATTAAAACAATCAAAATTTTACTTTCATCTAAACTCACAAAATATTTTCTTTTTTTTTTGAAGGGTGGGATTTCCCCAAATAAAATAAAAAAAAGTTGCCCATTAAAATAAATAAATAAAAACCCTTAGGTAGCTGCCTCGTCTTCTGTCTTTCAAATAATTGAACCATTAGTTTTCTGCCTTTTATGGTGACACGTGGAAGAGCTAGAAGCTAGCTAGATTCTCAAGGACAAATCAGACATTCAGAGGTGGAATGTTCCATGAAAAATGATATCCTAGCCTGGAATAGGTGTTGAACAAGATATGACCGAGGGGAAACAAATAGCGTGAGGAGACATGGAGAGTTTAATTAGTTACAGTGCAGCTATTCATTCTTGGCAAGTTGTCACTTCTCATCATGGGGCAAAAGGTATAGTCGGTGTAGTTTATTAAAAAATAAGGAAGGAAAAGATATTTATTTCAGACAAGAAATATTTTATTCTTTAACGTTTATAAAAATAAGTTTTTATTGTGTAATAAATTAAATATTTTTAGTTTTTTTTAATATTATTATATAGATATTTATAATATATATTTAGCATTTAATATATCACTAGGATTAATTTATTTTTTGAATTAATTTATTTGATTTTCATAATTAATTTTGATATTTATGACTGTTGAGATAAAACTGAATAATAACTATTCAATTTAACTTGAAATATAATTATTTCATTAACAATTATATAGTTTTATTAACAATCATAATATTAGCAGACATAATGTTAGATAAAAAGGTAGTTAATTGATGGTTGTGAAAATCATAATGATAATAAGTTAGATATTTTAAGTTGGTGAAAGTGTTATGTTTTGAAATATAAAATTCTTTCAAAGATCTCACAACAAGTGCTAGCTATTCTTGTGTCGACAATGGCTTTAAAATCAACTCTTAATATTGACGGGAGTATGCTCAACTAATTTTAAAGTTTTTTATCTCCAGCAACAGTTCAAGCACTTGTTTGTTATTAAAATTGGTTGCATTACAGATAAATTCCAATCGACATTAGAGCTTTGATAAATGATATTAAAACCTGCAAAAACATTGAGTTAGATAATTTATCTTATAAACTTACATCTTTTATTTTATGGTTTATCAATCAATGCATTTTTAATCTAACATGTCTAACTTGTTATTTTATAGAATTTGGTGTAAAGTGAGCATTTGGTGGTAGCTAACTTTGATTTTATTGAGTGTAAATAATCATTAATGCCTCATTTCTAAATGATATATTGATAGTTGCATACTAATGTTGCAGGATATGGGAGACGTTTTCCATTCCTAAATTCTCAAGTGTTGCAGGATTTGTGTGTGATCATTATGTCCCTTTGTTTTTGTATTTACAGGATGTGTATTTTGATATAAATCGAGGATCTTTTCATCTCCTAAATAAATATTTTTTATGTTTATATTAGTGATAGGAATATTTGCAGGATGTGTTTCATTAAATGATTTAGGTTACTCTTAGGATTTTTGCATATGATGTTAACCTATGTTTCATTAAATTGCCCGAGTGGATTTGGCCATAAAAAACCCACATGTTTTGCTAGTTTTACTCCTTAAGAAAACAAGCTGAAATTGACCGGTGTACACCGGTTTCTGGTTTGAACTGGTTTTGAATACATAAAAAAAACCAAGTGCTGTGTGATTTTGCTAGGTCTTGATGAATGCCTTGAAACAATATCACTCGCAGGTTCCAAATCTCCAGGAGCAGGTGCTTTGGATTCTAACCGAAGCGATCTGATCCAATCCTTGAGCTATGTGGGCCTCGCATAGCCTGGGAGGTCACTTTGGTCCCTCCTGATTACAACGAAACCTCTTTTTGAGTGGCAACAAAAGCAAGCTTGGAAAAGGAAAAGGAAGAACGTATTATCCAAATACAAAATTGATTTAGCACATTAGAATGTCTAGTGGAACAAGAGATTTTATGTGGTCCAAGTTGTTCGGCAGCATAATTCAACCTTTTCATACATGCTTCTGCTGCTTTCAAATAATGGTTTCTCTAATCTCTGGCTCGATGCCCTACTAAAGGAAGCACTTTATAAAATCGTAATTGACTCTACAAAAAAATTCCATGTGCAGAGTCAATGGCCTGTCAACAAGTCTTGAGAGAAAAAGGGAAAATGTTCCTTTTTTCTTACTTAGCTAATCCCCAAGCAATAAAACAAACAAATACACGTTGCATTTTGTTTGCATAGCACTTTCTTAAGTGAAAACTTGATTGATAATTCGTCTGACTAAAGCTGGTCATAAACCCTCAAGTAATTTGACCTTGGCTCGATCCTTCAGCAGCAAGTTACAACGCCCAGAACACCCGAAAAGTGTTAACTTACGGTGATGTCTATTGACTCAGCTGCAGCATATCCAGCTTAAATCCCTTTGTTCTCTACCGTACATAACAGGCAAATCCACCCCTGATCAGCACCTGAGCTAGCCCAGGTGGCTATAATCATGCAGGTATGTGGCATTGCTTTCCGGTCCCCTTCTTTAGGTCAAAGAGCTAACTATCTGCTTCTTGTCGAATTCTTGTCCTAATTTTTCCTTTTATCTTCCTCCTCAAAATCTTCTGCATTATTATTATAGGCCATGGCAGAGTCTCAAAGTAACCAGGGCCAGAAATTGTTATGAGCCGTGACTGTCAACAGGTGCATCGTACCTGTTATCTGAGGCACATGCGAGGCTTTTTAACGACACCAGTGAATTAAAGACCCACTCAAAAAGGTTTTCATAACAGAAGTTTGTGGGCCACTTATAGTGGAACCACAAGAAGCATCCTAGCTATTGGCTCATTGTGTTGGAGCTGCTATTCCCCATTTAAACCCTCACCAATAAATTATTGCCAATAGAACAAATTAAGGAGATGGTGTCAAAATTAATTGCGTGACTGGCAAAGAGAATCAACATATATATCCCGTCTGATTAAATTTAAATATGAGAAAAATATTGTGGAATGATTGAACTGGCAATTAATTTAAGAGATTATACTGTGGAGAGTTCTCAATAGTTTGGATTTGGCAGGGGTACGTGCCACTCGGCTGCCCTCCTCCAGGTTTAAAGATTTATATAATGTGATTATTATATTATTTTTCTAGTATGAAATATAGCAATTTACTAGATTAATGGTTCCGCGCTATGACATGACATCGGCTGTAATATTTTTTATCAATTGAAAAAAAAGATATTTGAAGGACGCAAATGTATTTTAAAAAGAAAATCAATGGATCAATTTAACATAAAAAGAATCATGGGAACTGGAAAAAAAAAA
>Ga0325403_1007689_pt1 | contig 10301 bp, 8 predicted proteins | sample PopdelMetagenome_19_FD_205665 | JGI IMG/M metagenome (GOLD analysis project Ga0325403, IMG submission 205665) | Populus deltoides microbial communities from Bellville, Georgia, United States - Xylem-PdKOR-R4 | ecosystem: Host-associated > Plants > Phyllosphere > Stem > Wood/Secondary xylem...
AAAAAAAAAAAAAAAAACCCACACACGGAGAGTTCAAACTTCAGTACTGTGAAGTAGGGGAGAAGTGTCCCTGTCTGAGCTTCTGGCATACTGAACTGGCCTCAGAGCTGGATCTTGATATGCAGTGACTAATTTATCATAAAACTCCGTCATGCCTGCTTCATTCAGGTCTTTTCTATCTTTTTTTATCAAACACTGCAGAAGTAGAACACATAACATTTAAACATCTGGATGGCAACTACATATACTCTCATAAAGGAAATTATCAGAACAGAATATGAAATATTGGAGCAGACAGGATGTGTTGCTATATAGCAATAACTAAGCAACTTTGTCAAACATTAATGGTCTCATCGAAGAGGAATCCTGTGAGGGAGAATTTAAAAGTTCTATCTTCCAATGTTGAAAAGTGGCGCACTGTAGACTACAACGTCCTTGTTAAAATACCTATTCTCTTCATGCATTGTTTCCCTTTCCTGGTTTAATGCCAGGCACAAATTCATCACCATATAAAATGGAAAGCTAAAAAGGTAAACTCAGCACAGGGAACAGAATTCATGCAGGTTCAATCATGATGGTTTAGGGTCTTAACTCATCAAATATCATGACCTCTAAGAAGTTAAAAATGTGTGATTTGAAGAAAGAAGCCTATCGGTGTCTCTATAAGTTATTGCGAGCAAAAAAGATGAAAATGATTAAACTAGAATGGTTGAGAAGATCAGAGGTTAGTCATGAAATTATTTCATTTACCATTTAGTCATGAAACCTAATCTCTGCATTGATTCAAACACAGGATTTACATAAGAATTGAAAAGTTGGCATACTTTCAACTCTCAATATGTGACAATTTTAGCAAAATCAACTCAGGAGTTTTTTTTTTTTTTTTATCTTTAGACAAAAACACGACACAAGGAAACTGAATTAACATAATCACTGTGCCATTCAATTAAAGAAAAACACACAAAGTACGGAAGGGAATGTTAAAATTTCCCCATCTATAAGACATGAAACATAAACTGGTACTGTAGTTGTGTAATGGAAGTGAAGGGGAAAAAACCCAAGCAATTGAAGAGACTACCATGAAAGCATTAGTACAACACAAGACTGTTAGAACCAGAAAAATAACAGATGCATACGCCAATGTACCTCAGTAGGATAAGCTTTAAATAAAGGTAGGAACCGCTTCTGGCAGTACGCATTGAAGATAAGAGTGAGAACGGGAAGAGGAATAATTAAACTAGATGCCAAAGGTAGCTTCTTAAGCCCAAATATTCCAATTGCAATAATATGCATCAGTATCAAGGAAAATATTGTTGAATTGTGCACTATAGGCCAAAACATCCCAGCTGTTTCATACTTTGGGGCATACACATTCAACAGCTGCAAAAAAGTAAAAATAAAAATACAACGAAATATATATTAATATAACTTCCTTTAAGAACTCAATTTGGAAATTTTAGATAACACAATGTACTAATTAATTTTCACAAATCATGTTTAGACCCAAATGCACTAAAATTTGTAGTCCTGAAGTGTCAATTATATTAAGAATGTAAGATACGATAATATGGGTCCAGCAATGCTGTTAATTTGTCATTGCCTTTCAAAGCCAGAGTTCTGCCAAAACAAAAGTAACCAACTATCGAATATGTCGATTTGACTTTTGACATAAGGCTCTAATCATCAAGACTTCAAGAGAGAGGCTATAGTTTTATAGCATCATGGTGGATAGGTGAGGGCAAATGAAAGTGAATTGAACTGCTCAGATATTCACAGCAAGCAAGGTACAGAGCAAATTGCTACTACACTAGCATTACCTTAAGTCACATGTATATTGGCATCTAATTGTTAAATTTCAGAATGTTGGCATCAAATGGAAAAAAGTAACTTTACATGTCAGCCAAGTCCAAATTAAAAACCTGGAAGGATCGAAATTCACTTTTGATCCATTTTATAGATAACAGAAATCTAAGGGTTTTCTAATTCAAGATCACATGTCATCATGAAAATTAAGTCTTCAGGAATTGTTAATACTCTTAATGCTGGCTGCATATGAAGCCTTGATAATCATCTAAATTAATATCTAACATGGAAAAACTAATAAATGAATAAAAAATAAAATAAGAAAGAAATGTTATGCTTACCTGGTTGCGAAAGATGATGTATCCAAGGCAAAAGTAAACCAAGAGAAATGGCAGAATTAGGGGAGAGAGGAAAAAGTACGTTATACCCAGAAGTCCAAAGAAGAGAATACTGGGGATATCATTATAGTAAGGAATTGATGGAACCTCAAATTCATCCCCATCTTTTCCTGAAAATAGTCTTTTCCAAAAACTGCAAACCAGTGGAATCAATCGGAAGAGTTCTGATGATAGATTGGTCCATCCAGAAGTCACAACATATGAAATGAAGAACGATGCCTAATAAAGCCAGAATAAGGAATCCATTATACTTGTGAATGTAACTTGTAGCATAAAGGAATTTAAGGTTTGTTCAAAATCACAAAACTGAGAAGAAACTGCACACATTAGGGAGAAAAGGCAAAAGTTGTAAAAGAATATACAGAACAGAGATGCATTCCCACCTGACCTGGGACAGCTTCAGCTAGCACCCTGGGAATATTTTTGGGCTCAAGGAAGACATTGACTAGATACAAAGCTGACCCTGACAGTACATTTGCAAAGAAGATGTTCCATATGATAAACCATAGCATCTTGGAACAAGAACTTCTTTCTATTTGACTGCGAGAAATGTATCCTTGAATGGCAGAAAATGTTAACATAATTGGTGGAACAAAAGAAAGAAATAACTGCAGAATGAGACTTGGAAGATATCCTGTAATTACTTGACTGACAACAGTTCTGCAGCTCAAAAAATTGTGCATATTAGTTCCATGTCTTAACAATTAGACTAATCAGTGATTTCAAATAACTTAAAAACTTCAAGGAATTTGAAAAACTTGAAATCAGTAATTAGTTCTTTCTAAGCTTCTCTAGATCTGCAACTTCACACAAAACCAACTAGGCACAATCCATCTCTATTTTCTAATCAGATCAAGATGCCTGATAACTATCTGAAGTTGAAGCTAGGAACAAAAACAAAATAAATTACAAACTCTAATTTCACATTAACTTCAATGTGATTGCCAGGAAACTGATACTCAAAATCAATAGATCTGGATTGAAGCTGGAAGGAATAAAACCTTTATTTATGTTGATTATTCATCAAGTTATTGCGAATATTTGCAAGTTTTCTTGGTAAGGACATGCATTGCAAGCATGTACTTGATAGGTTCTAAATATATAATGATAGTTTTTCATTAACATTATCATATTACCATGACCATTTTATAGTTCTGACAACAATTTTTATTCAAATTTAAAAGTTACTTCCCCGCATAAAATATTCAATGTCTAGCCATTATCTATGTTTTTTGTGGTCCTAAAGTTTTCCTTTATAAAATTTTTCTAGACTAGAAAAAGTGGTCAAGCAGGCTATTAAATGAAAAATCAGGACACCACAGAAACAAAATCATGACATGGTTACAACCTGCTTCCTCTTCAGACATTAAAACATACAGTTCAACAGTGAATGCCACATCACTAATTACTGTATATAATGCATGCCAAGTTTTAGAGACAAGAAAAAATGTTTTTACATGTATCAGATTTGACCACACAGTTTTTCACCTATATGCATTAGGCCATCAGTAGTGTTTCCCCTATTAATTGAATTCATTAATTCATATATTCAAATAAATCTTTAATCATTTTCTGCATGCTCAAAGTTTTAATGGCAGGTATGCAGCTTAACAAGGTAGTTAGAATTTTATAACATATATCTACATAAAATAACCTCAAATAGCCTCCAGGGAACCCCATGATCGGCTTTGGGTGGATTATATCAATGAGAAATTACAATTTTCACTTACAGGCTCAGTATGCCATTCAGAAAAGGAAACCATTTTTCCAACTGATCCAGATTAGCAAGACCTTGCACTATCACAACTGGAATAAGAAAAAGAACAATTAGAGCAAATGATGCAACAAGCACCACCAGTTTGAAGATCCATCTTTTAAAGAATGATGCAGAAAAGAAAGCCCAGTGAACATCCTGAGGCTCAGGAGCTCGCTCAGTGACCCATTCTGTGGGATTAACCCCCTGTTGAATGTGTAAGGCTACTGCAGCACCAAACCGCGACTTGAATGAAACAAAAGCGGCTGGAACTTCCTGAAAATTTACAAGTGTATATAGTAAGAGCAAAAGGTTGCATAAGATGTCATCTTTGCATTGACATCAAATGCATGAAATGGATTCTGTTACAATAGAATGTTAAGAAGGGTATTTTCCACACTTCCAGAGAACAGATGATCAGAGTTGAACTCAAAACAAATGAGAACTTTCATATGTTTTGTGCTGTGTTCTATATTCATCCATCTATATGCAACCATACTCTATTACTATTCCTACAAGTTCTTCTGAATAAAAGTGCATTTATTGGCATGAATAGAAGCAGGAGCTTCTTAAGCAATAACATCCCATGACAAATCTAGAGTCCTAGATTATAAATGAAGAAGAGTGCATAATGATTTGCAGTTCATCCTATAAACTGAAGTAGCTGCCCAATCTCAAACTCAGTTATTCCAAAAACCATCAAATTCATAATCCACTTTATCCAAAAGCTTCTGAAAGCTAGAATTATACACAGATCACCCTCCTAGAACCCCCTCCACAAGACTGGCAGTGGGAGTTGGCATATATGTTTTTAAAGTTAAGAGATGAGTGATACAGAAAACCTGAAAGCTGTTCCCTTGTGTGCCAACAGTTGCATTAATGGCCAAAGAAAACTTAAGCAGATTAAGTGGACACTATTCTCCACATATATATCACTAGTACCATTTGAATGTCTCATATAATTATTAAATTCAAATACTGAGAACTGATGCCACGCACCTCTCCAGCCAATAAATTTTGCTCCTTCCTCAAATTATCTTCCAAATCTTCCAACTTCTTTTCATAGCGGTCTAAAAGATTAACTTTGCGTCCGGTGAGTCCTAAAAAGCCATCACGTATGAAGTTTTGCTGAGAATGGTTGTTTGATTTCATGCAGCCAAGCTTTCTATACAATTTGTCCGCATCATTCTACCAAGGATAACACATTTTTAAACAACAATAAGCAAGAGATTCAAAATGGTGACAATCAGATATATAAACAACGACCGCATATCATGTCAGTAAGGTCAGTCTTCTCCATGTTCCATCAACATATTGAAATTTACATGATGACAATTTATACAAAGCTTTCTAGAACATTTCAATAGTTATGTTTGTGCATGACAATAAAACACACAACTTTCATGACCAGTTCCCTTCTCCAAAAGAAGCTGATTTGATGCATTAATGAAAGGATGAACTTTTTTCAGGACAATCAGGCTTGAATTTTCAATTGTAAACATTGTCATCTATTTTAATCTTATGTCAGCCCCCAGTTTTCCAAGGAGGGTATCTTCAGGGATAACTAAGAGAGCATGATTGACAGGTCCAAAAACTGTTATGTAACACATAAATACAAGAAAAGGCATAATTCAAATAGAAAAACAAGTTAATAACTATGGTTCTGAAGTGTATGTGACCACAATGGCCTGGAATTAGTTAAGTGGTCTGCACGTTCACCTAGAATGCTTACAATGAGATCTTGAATTTTGCTTGTTCGATGAACCATTGAATGTGAAAGATAAGTAGAAGGATGATACTCCGTGAAAAAACTCTCAACAGTTTCACTAAAGTTTCTTCCAGATGAGGAAGGGATACTGCGGACTAATATTGTAAACTGATGAGGCTGCGGTTTGGATGAATAGAAGTAAGCAATCCTTTTTGCTGACATATAGTTATGCTCCTGCACATTGTGTAATTAACAAGTCAGAAATTCTCTGATTACTTTCATTTTTATGAACCAATAAGCCCGGTGGCTTTTGCAGAAGAAATAATAATAGTACTTACGTAATACAGAAGATAGCAGACAACTCCAGTAAAAATATATGCAGCAGAAAAGTGAACCCATAACCTTGAGAGGAACCAAAACTAATAATCAGGGTAACTTCAACAAAGAATAGCTAAATGATTGTTTGATGCAATAAAGAATCATGCAAACCATGAGAATCTAACAGCAATATTTAGATGAGGCTATTTCAACACAATGAAATACTCAACTTTACAACCAATATAAAGTCGGTAAAAGCAGTAAAAAAGCAGAGATAAAACTTTAAGACAGCAGGATAAAAGAATAAGAATTTTTATTTAAGGCAAAAGGAGAGCTATGAGAATTAGCACAGAGATAGGGTGGAATGCAGAAGTATCAAACAATATGTCAGCAGTAACATTTTGTTATATGAAAATAAATTAAAAAGAACAAAATTACAGACTAGAAAATATGAAATTAAAATGAAGTTCAATCCATCTCAATGAATTTTTCTTAACAATGGCCATAGTTTGAATGTACTTGGGGTGATGGGCATTTATTGGAGTTCTATCCAACCAAAATAAGTCAATTGCCAACCAAAGTAGAAGTTATCTTCGGAAAAAGTGGCAACCTATGGTCTAAAGTGAGCTGAAATGACCTTTCCAGATAACATTCAGAAACTTTATTTTCATTATTATGTTGGTGCATTCCAAGTCATGTTTAATCCACATCTCAAACCATTATCCCCATTCCCAAATCAGTTAGCATAATGATCTGATTACAGGTCATGACATTATGGAAAAACCAAACAAGCAAGATTAATAACAAGTTGTCTAGTACACCTGGATAAATGGTCAATTTTATTCCCTTTATTATTTGCATGGTTCAAACAGCAAAAGAATGGGGTTCCTGCATATCTAATAGCCATTTGAATAAAAAGTAATTATCCCATTTATAGTTGCCAGCTTGCAAGATAATACTCACCGACTACTAAGGGCTATGGAAGTCTGATTTAGGGAAACTTTCTGTGGCTGGGAGTACTACAAATTACTTTTCATCATTGAGGAAAACATGGAAAAGCTCAAGTTTCTGGAAAGATGAACATTTCTGCTGTTCTGGGCTTTCCTAGGATTCTACACTGAACATCAAATTTAAGAAGGCAAGCTAAGAGAGCATTACAAAGAGTAAGCAAAGGGCCAATGAGAAACTTTATCAAATAAGAGGTGTTTATCCCATCATAATTTAGTATTACAGTCCGTTAGTAGGTTGCAAGACAGACCTACTCTCAGAAAAAGTCAACTTATACATAGACAGCTTCACTACCGCTGTTAGACAAGCACAAGGAAACAGAACCCGTTAGGAAACTTGACTCCATTTCCATATCAGAATTTACACAAACATTTCTTGCAACAGAACAGGTTACTTTTTATTTTCTGAGTTTTGGGTTTTCCCTGCATCTTAATACCTAGGATGCATTGCTATTAATGAAGTGCGAGGTTTTTAAGAGGAAAAGGGAAGATTGATGTTCTTTGGTGATGCCCAGTGTTTGCAATTGTTTGGTCCATTTGAGCTCACTCAAGAGGCTTTTAAGACAGGCTTTTACATGTTCAGCTACCTAGGGATAAAGTAAGTTTCTTGACTTAAATATGGTGCACTCTCACAGAAACTTTTGGAAAAGAATCTTTAGCAGACATGCAACGAGGTCAGGAACTCTTTTGTATTAGTATGATATTTTCCCCTTTCTATGGAGGATATATAATCCTTGAATTGCACTGCCCTCATTCTCCTCACTTAATATCATTCTTTCTCTATAAAAAAAGATAAAGAAAAAGAAAATAGATGAAACATTTCTTGCTCACTTGGTTACTCCTGGGGTCCCTCCATGCACAAATTTCAAATTTTCAAAGAGCACAGAGAATGCATTCAGCTAAAAAGGTGAAAAACAAGAAACTTGAACTGTAAATTGAAAAAAAAAAATACGTTGTTATTAGAGATCTTCTCAATGGAACTTTTCTATCAAATACATTTGATGATAAGTTTAATATCATATGGTTTGATCTTGCACAATTGAGCAATGACATTCTGTTCATCTAGCCAACTAATGATTACCTGTTTGAACCGTCATTGACATTTGATATACTAAATGAATCCAACGACTTGTTTGGCAAATGGCCAAAATCATCACTTAGCTGGTTCCCAAAATAATTAATTGGAAGAAGGATGAAGATTCCAATAACCCCAGCAACGGTGAACACTTTCAAGCTGCATTAAAAGAAGGATATGAAAAAAAGGCTGAATGAAAATAATGCATGAATAGAAAGTCAAGAAAAATAGATTGCAGTGTAAAAGAATCATTAGGCATAGTAATATACTAATTGATTGTGATAGGAATACAGGCAGTGGGCCTCTGAATGCATGGCAAAGAAAGTGAGGTTTTTGTTATAAGTGGAGAGAAAAAATGCATAAGTGTAGCTTCAGATAGTATATAACTCATTAAAAAATACGATTCAAAATAGAAAACCAGAAAGTCCTGTATGAATTGAACCTCAACACACCTTTATGGACTCTCCTACTGTATCTTGCCACTAAATTTTTTTTCTCACAACCATATGTCGAAACCCCAAGCATATATGTAGCCTATCAAGTAAAGTTTTCAATAGAGTCCATGACAGATGATTGGTTCTGTTAAGTTGAAAGTTGTTCTCTTGAGTCGAGACAATCAAGACATTCTTTTCCAGCTTTGTACTATGCATTCTGCTTAAGTATAGCCTAATTAATTCCTCTGCTTAGGTTGTAGAATTCATCCTCAGCCAACACAAGTGCTAAAAATTTGTTAATAAAAAAAAACACTAAACTTTACTGATCCTTAACAAGAAATTCACCATCCTTCTGTCTTAATACGAAACTTATAAGATATTCTCTCTTTTGTCTCCGTTATTTCTTTGTTTCATTATTTCCATCAAACCAAATACAATTTTTCATCTTGAAATCCACAAACAGGGATCAGTCAGTCATCTTTATTTTTTATTTTATACAACTCCACAATTCATTTGATGATCATTGAGTCTCTCTATTCTAATTTATAAATAAATAAAAAAGTTGTGATTTTTATAGATAATTCACATACAAAAAGGAAAAACTCCACCCTTTTCAAACCCTGATTAAAACTTGAAATCTTTTACACAACTAAATGACATTTGATTTCCTTACCTGAAGGTGAAGATCCGAGTTAACACGAGACCATCTAAACCCGAAATTGACAAGATTTCATCTTCAGAAAGCTGCCAAGCATTTTTAACCCAACCAGCAGAAGGCAATAACCTTTCCAAGTAAAAATCATCACTCTCCTGTGGCTGAGATTTCTCTTTATCGACCAAACGGGGTGCATACACGTAAAAATTACCAGGTTGCTTCCTCAATATTGAATACAAAGTGAAAAACAACAAGCACAGTCCAAGATTGATTCCAACTGAAGTTAAAAGAGCTGAAAGTATCATTTTTTTTCTTCTAAAGAAGCTCACAAATCACACCATCAAACAATTATAAGAGCTCAAGAATCCATCAAAGAACCTGGAAAAGGTGCTCCAAAGTTGAATCCTCTTAATAGAAAAAAACTGTACCCAGAAGAGTAAAATCGTCATTAAAATTTCAAAAAGGAAGCATAGAAAAATGCAAACTGTGGAAGATAAATACTCTTTCTGTTATTTTCCCTTCATTTATAAGTCAATTGTCAATAGAAAACATGAAAAATAAGTGCAACAAGACAAAGAGAAGTGAAACCTGGTTAAGAGGGAGGAAGATGAGAGTGAGTTGCAATGAGTAAGGCAGGACTCGGTGAGACGGTCGGGAGAGGGAAAAGGGGCAAGTTGATTGAAGATCCCAAGTTTTTGACAAGGCTAAATTGCAAAATACCCCTGAGCTAAAAATCTCTGACTTTCCACCCTAAACAATATGATTTTTTTAATATGACCCTTATATATATATATATATATATATATATATATATATATATATATATATATATATATATTGTTTTTTTTGGAAAAAAGAATAGATATCTTGTATCTTGTTTTTTTTGGAAAAAATATTTTATTTAAAGAGTCGTCACCTAATATTATGGTCACTAGCAACTCTAACTATTCAACATAGATTAATCTAATGGTACGAGATTGATTACGTAAAAGGAAAGATGCTATCACCCATTAAGCGTCCTACCTAAGACGGGCTGCATTGCAGGTTTTGTCTAAAATTGTTAAGAATATGTTCTCTTTTTTCTCATTTTTCCTTTTTTTTTATTCTTCCTATCATATTCTTCACTCTAGTGTCAATGAATAGTTCGTAC
>Ga0325403_1007690_pt1 | contig 10301 bp, 7 predicted proteins | sample PopdelMetagenome_19_FD_205665 | JGI IMG/M metagenome (GOLD analysis project Ga0325403, IMG submission 205665) | Populus deltoides microbial communities from Bellville, Georgia, United States - Xylem-PdKOR-R4 | ecosystem: Host-associated > Plants > Phyllosphere > Stem > Wood/Secondary xylem...
CAAATTTCAAATTTTCCTTCTCAACAGGGTTCTCCTCCTTCAAGAATATACTGTCAAAAATCCAATCTTTGTATTTTTAACCTTATTGACCAATTTTCCAACCATTTTCTGAGCGCTTCTGCCTCCTGTTATTTTTCTAACCTCCTTTGGCTATATATTTTTATATATATTTTGTGGGGACCCAAAAATGGGTTACAACACGCACTACCTAAGAGATGGTGGCTCAAAGGCGCACTCGAAATGAGGTAGGGTTAGAAAATGCACTGCCTGAGAAGTGAGGGCACAAAGGTGCACTCAAAATGTGGTAGGGTTAGAAAATGCACTACCCAATAGATGGTGGTCGAAAGGCGCACTTGAAATGAGGTAGGGTTGGCAAGCGCACTACCTAAGAGATGGTGGCTCAAAGGTGCACTCGAAATGAGGTAGGGTTAGAAAACGTACCACCCAATAAATGGTGGCTCAAAGGCGCACTCGAAATGAGGTAGGGTTAGAAAACGCACTACCTGAGAAGTGAGGGCTCAAAGGCGCACTCAAAAGAAGGTGTAACACCGATCTGTCAATGATGAAAGCAATGCATTATGATTGATATGCATGTATACTTACCTGATAAATATAGGTCTCCATTTCTTCATGGTGTCTTTCTTTTCTCAAAAGTTGGAGTATTGGTAGTAAACTTCGATGGCTTTTTCTCTCTTGCTTACTCGAGTCATCTCTTGTGATCTTGACCTCTAGGAAGGGCTTGATATCATCATACTTCTTTGTCCTCCACCCTTTATCTCAAAGGGCCAATTTTGCCCGGCATTTTTCTTAGAAAAAGAATCATGAAGCCAGCCCTACTAGGAGTTTTTGATTGCCCCTCAGCTTGATCATGCACTCAAGTATTCAATTCAGGTTTGGGGATGAGGCTATGTGAAGGAAGGTTTGACAAGGAGTTGTTTTCATGCAGAAATTTTGGAATTTCAAAGTTATTCCAGACACAAAAATCATTTTGACATTGATTCAAAGCAAACTCATTCTGAAGAAATTCAAGTGATTCCTATGGAGAGGTTTTCAGAAGTGATGAAAAACCTTTTGTTTTGATTTTGGTGAAAAATATGAAGTGGCATTTGGTTGGTAAAAGAGGTTTAAGATTTAATATGAGTGTTTCAAAGAACCAGTGTTCAAAGCATTCATTTTATTTGCATGAATAATGATTTGGTTCACATGAGAAAGCACTGCCTACCAATCCAGATTGCTTGCCTTTGATCAAAAAGGGCTTGATTAGGCACGTAATGTAGGCTTGGGTTATTGGTTATAAAGAAAAAGAATATGTACAAGCTCAAAAGGTGTTTAAGGGATTTCAAGACTAAGGATCACTTGTGCTTGTTTTCTTACCTTTTGTCTTTTAAATTGTTTTTCCAAAATGATCTATCATGCCCCCCAGTGTTGGGCTTGGGCTCTTTCTCTTTGTTTTTGTTTTCTTCATTTTATTTTGAGCATCATTGTATTGGTTTTTTCACTCAAAATTTTTGGATCCTTTAGATTTTTCTTCATGCCCCTAGCTTTGTTTGGGCACCTTTGATGATTGAGAATTTTCTTTTATGCCCCTAGTGTTGCTTGGGCATTTTCAATCATCAAGGTTTTTTCTATGTCTCTCGCACTTGCCCCCAATTTGGGGTGTGATCCTAGCCAAGGTTATTTCCAAAAAATGTTACTAGGCTCAAAAGGGGACTACAAGGAATATATTTTAGCCTCGTGAAAGGATTATCAAAGAAGATCTTTCCTCATTTCAAATGCATGCATTTAGGATCGGTAAGCCTTGCTTTCATGTGAGTATGCAAAGTGATTTCTCATTATTCATTCAATTAAAACTCGGCTTTTGGAGTCACTTTATGGTATGTTTGTTTGTTTGTTTTTTTTCCCGGGTTTTCCAGGTGTATGGTTACCTTTCTAAGGAATCACTTGAATTTCTAGAACTTGTTTGTTTGAACAAACACTAATATGATTTCTATTTTGTACTTAACTTTGAATTCCCAAAAATCCTTGTGAATATGTATGATCGATGCATAATTTTAGAGGGTAAAAGGGAAACACATCAGTGGTTTCGTGGGTGAAGGTTGTGCTTAGTGTGTTATTTGCATGAAATGACAACAAAAATGAAGGTGCATCATGAACATAGGAAAACACATGATCTTATTTAACAAGAGAGGCTCATTTGACAGAGAAAGTCTTGTTGCATTATCAGCCAAATTACCAACAAGACTGAAAAAACTAACATGATCAAACAAAAGACAATAATAGGGCAGGCTTCATCCTCTCATTTTGGCAAATCTCCTCTTAGGCTAGCTTCCCCACAACAGCTCTTGTAGAAGACTCATGGACAAAAACTATGGTCGAGATTCGAGACCTTTAAAATTTATGCTACCTTTTTCACACCCTACCTGGATCATCGGTGCTTCTAGATTTCCCGGACATTCCATCGCTAGTGCATTTCTGATCTATACTTCAAGCATGATTAGGTAGAGGGTTCGTGTTCACATTAGAAGTGTCTTCCAATTCTATCCACCCTGCCTTGATTAATTGCAAAAGTTTTCTCTTGAAGACGTTGCAAGTATAGATACTATGTCCAGCAACACCAGCATGGTATTCGCAAGTGAGCTCTGGCTTGTACCAGCTAGGGTAAGGTGGCTGCACCGGCGTCAGAGGTTCGGGAGCTACATGCCCAATGCTTAATAACTTCTGATCCATCTCATTCAGAGGTAGCGGTAATGGAGGTAGTTGTTCTTGAACCCTTTGATAACTTCCAATTTGGCTTTTGGCTTGAAAGGGCTCAGGTTTTTTGATGTTGGCAATTTGGGATGGAGTGTGGTATTTTTGGGATGAGTTTTTCCTACCCTTGTAGTCATCTTCAACATGGTTGACCTCCTTCCATTTGAAGCCTCTTTTCTCGGTTGGTGCAGAAATTCTACCACTCTTGACGCCTTACTCTATGCGTTCGCACACTAACACAGCACATGCTCGTAATATGGCGCTTTGAGTGTGTCGGAAAATAAAGTGACCATCTCCTTGTCCAAAAGTGGAGGATGGACTTAAGCAGCTGATTCTCGCCATCTTTGAGCATATTCCCTTATGCTTTCTTTGTCCTTTTTCCCTAGATTGGACAAGCTAGTTCTATCGGGAGCAATGTACATGTTGTACTTGTATTGCTTGACAAAAGCCTCCACAAGATCTTTCCATCTCCAGATCTTTGTGTTGTCCAATCTCATGTACCAGCTCAATGTTGCCCCACTTAAGCTATCCTGAAAAAAATGCATCGGTAGTTTTTCATCATGCACTACTTCTGCCATTTTATTACAATAGGACTTGAGGTGAGTCATGGGGCATTGTGTTCCACTATATTTGATGAACTTAGGAACACGAAACTTCTTCGGGACAACCACATTTGGGACTAGACACATCTTCGTTGCCCGTACTAGATCATATAAGTCTACCCCTTCAATGACTTTCATTCTAGCTTTCAGCGCCGCTATCTTTTCTTGATCAAAGCTATCAGATGACTTGGCCTAGTGGGACTCATTAGCAAATGCATCCATGACTGTCAGGGCTGGTACAGGTGTCGCTGACTGCATAAATGTTGGATTATGTTGAGGCTCTTGAACATGTTCACTCATTCTTTCTTTGGGCTGAGCTGTTATTGGAGTTTGATTAAAGGTGACTGGTCGGTTAGAAGGATCTTCACCAGAGGCATTTCTCAGTGTTTACTCGAGTAAGGTGAGCCACGCTTGTCTTAAGAGACTCCAACTCTTCTTGAAAATGGGCATCATGGTGAGCGCATTCTTTATCTTCCATGTTTCTCACTCGAAGTCGGGTGTTGTAGACTCGTTGGGGACCTATATTTCAACCTGTTATATGTATGTTATTTACAAATGAATGGATGTATGCATATGGATGCAGATGTATATACATGCATATTAGGGAGTTCATACTTTAGCGATAGGTTTTGGGCCATTACATGATGGGTGGCTTTTTACCTGGTCTCAAAAGGGTCTCTTGCTGTCCCAGTGATCACCCTCGTGAAAGCAATATGGGGGCTCAACAAGTAATGGGATGGCACGTGCACCAATCATTACCAGTCTAAACTCTCAACGAAGAGTTGAAGTTTACACAAACTTAAACCTTGACTAAAAGTCGTAAGGTAAGCTACTAGTCCCTACCTAACTTAATGTTTTTCGGAATAAATTCCCTTAAAATGTGAATGATGCATGAAGCAATTGTACAATGCAAACAAATATTTACAAAATTAAAACTTATGAGCAAATTAGGAAATACATATTAACAACGACACAAACCAAACAATAAAACACAATAATCAGACAAAAACAAAGCTTAGTCCACAAGGTCCCCAATGGAGTCGCTATTCTGTCGCACTTGTGCGGCGTCGCGGCGATCGTCCACCCTCATGTATGGATATATATCTGGTAAATATGGGACGAGAATGAATTCTTTGTTTCTTAGCGGTGAAAAATGGAATGAGAGTCGCCACCTAGTATTTTGGTCACTAGAAACCCTAACTGGTCTCAGAGATTGGGTACAGAGACTGGTTGTGTAAAGGGAAGGTATTAGCACCCCAAATACGCTCTACCTAAGGTAAGCTGCATTGTTTTATTATCTGATAAAAAAGAAATCTAAGGTCTTATCATGTTGGCTGTCTAGGGTTCAAGAAAAGCCCTTCTCAGTAAGGAGGTTCTTATCTTATAGGGTAAAAATCTAACCGGCCTAATGTCTATAAAAGAACTACCTTTTTAATATTAGGAATACATTTTACGTATAAATTCCTAATCCCAGATATTAAAACAAAACAAAATATATTTTTTTGATTTTTTGAAATATTGGCCAAGTTCTCATGACTTTAATAAACTGGTTATTAAAGCCAAAATGCATGCTAATATATATATATATATTAGTTTTCTTTGTTGTATAAAAATACAATATGATTTTTTAGCTTTGAGAGACTTGGCCGTATGCATGAAAACAAAAGTTTTTTTTGAAAACCTGGTATTTTTAATACCGGATTTATATCTTTATGATATAAAAATACAGACCAATATTAGTTAAAATGGCGTAGAAAAATCCATGGGAAAATCACAATTTTCACACACACACACACACACATATATATATAACACGAAACAAAACAAAAAAATGAAATGAACTGGGCTGGGCCTGTATTGGCCCAGCCATAGGGCTGGCTCAGCACAGCTGCGTGGGCTGGGCTGATGTTCCAGCCCGCAACAACAGGACTGGACTCAGCCCAGACGCGTGGGCTGGCCTGATGTTCCAACCTGCAGAAGAAAAAACCCATGACTGGTTACTGTGCATGACCACAGTAACCAGTTAATTAATTAGCTAGTTACTATGGGCATGCACAGTAACCGACTAATTATTTCTTCTTGCTTTCAGAACGTGCACAGTGCACGTTCTGCCAGTAAGAAGATGAATAATGACCGGCGTGAGGGGGAAGAGAATTTACCTGAGGTGATCATCTCGGATGGTTGAGTTGATGGTGATGCTGGTGATCGTTCTTGGTGGTGTTGTGGTGGCGGTGACTATGAAGCCTAGTGACAGCAGTGGCGCTTCTTCTCCGCTGTGTAGAGACACCAGTCGGTGTCTTCTTCCCCCGCCGGTTTACCTCTTCTGTCCTTTCTCTTCCTTCTCCCCGTCTGTCTCTCTCGGTCTCCCTGTCGATATCCCCGGTTTTTGGTTTGTACTGTTTCGGTCGTTTCTCTCTCAACACTGTCGGTTTCTCTCTCTCTCGGTTTCCCTCACCGTTTTCTACCACTTCTTCCTCTCTTTTCTTTCTTCCTCCTTTCGGGTCACTATTTATAGGGGCAGAGGGAGCGGGGTCGACCCTTCCCCGTCCCACTGCCGCCCATGCATGGGGCGCACGTCGCCTGCTCTGCCATTGAGCTGACAGCGGTGGCCAATGGAGGCGTCACTTGCAGGGCACGGCTGCTCTGGCATCTCATCATGAGATGGGTGGCCTCTAATTTTGGCTCTAAAGCACGTGGGAGGAAGAGACAAGGGGAAGAAAACAAAACTTCTCTTCCCCTGCTGCACGTTTAGGGGAAGAAGAAGAAGAAGAAGAAGAAACAGTGCCGCCTCAAAACAACACCATTTCGTCTTTTTTTTTAAACGCATGAAATGACGTCGTTTTGCTTAAAACACGTCGTTTCATTTAAATGAAAACTAGTGCCAAACGCCAAATTTCAAGTCAATCCTTCAATTTGCGCACGTTTTGCATTTTGGTCCTTGGTCTCGGATTTCTTCAATTAAGTCCCTAATTGGCCATCAAACTTCAATATTTATGTAATTAAGCCCCTGATTTGACCAAATAAACTCTTTAAAATTATAATTTGACCCCAGAACTTTAATTTCTTCCAATTAAAGCCCAAATTGACTTAAAAACACTTTTTTTTCTGCAATCAACCCTCCATAAATTCAATTAAACCTTCAATAAAATTTAATTGAGTCCACCAACATCTAATTTTGAAATTTTCTTCCTCAAATTGAATTTTTTTTGTCAACAGGGCTATCATCAGTCAATAAAATACTATCAAATTTTTTTTTTTGTATTTTTAAACCTCCTCAACCAAATTTTGACTATTTTCTAAGCGTTCTGGCATTCTCCTTTCATTGTTGTATTATTATTTTTTTTAAAGAGAGGAAAAAATGTAAATTGGGGAATAACCCAAAAATAGGTTATGACATTTGCCCCCCTCTTTACAATGCTTACGGAGCAAAGATTTTGCGTAGTAAGTTTTGTAGAAAAGAAAAAAAGAAAAAGAAAACGATCACATTATCTTGGGTAACCTGCCCCTTCTAAAAAATATTGGTCTTTTTTCATGGTCGACCCCTGGATTTTGTTTTTAAAATGGATAACCAATCAACTCTTGATCGGTCCTTTCTAAAAGTAGGGGTGTATGTGTAATAAATTTGTTGACATTGCTTTGTGAAAACAAAGATATCGTTTACGTTGCGAAGTCTAGCTTTTAAGTTGATTTTAATGAGACCATAATGAGGATCTACTCTGATTCCTCTGTCAATTGTGTCATATCAATAGCATTTGAATAAAAACACTCTATTATGCTCGCTATGATATTGCAATTCGACGACCTCTTCTAATGTACCATAGTAGTCAACTTCAAACTCACTACAAGTCAATCCCTTAACACAAACACCGTTGTTGTATGTCTTTCTTCCATACTCGTATTCTTCAGTATGAAACACATATCCATTGAAAAAATACGCATTGTAGCACTTAACTTTTCTTTCAGGGGTAGGCTTAGTGAAGACAATGAAATATCAGCACTCCCTCCCATTTGATAAACTTTGTATATCAAGTACAACAATAATCAATAAACGAGAATTCTGTAATATTGACGTACAATTACCTTGCAAGAGATAATGAGTTTGTGATAGTACTTACATGTGTTCTGAACCACGTGGCAAATTGTTCATCTTGTAATTGAAATATTTGGGATTCGGTCAGCTATGAGTTATTGGACAGTAAATATCGTCGATGTTGCCTACAAGGTTGTTCTAAACTATATGAGTTTATGATATTAGAATAAATAAATAATCACTTTTGACAAAGTTTAAGTGGTACATATACTTAATAAAAGGTCTCAACTCATCATAGTTAAAAAAAATATAATTATGTGCTTGTCTGAACTTTATTTCAAACAGATATCTTTCTCTTATGGCATTTTTAGGTATGGGTCATCTAGGATTGGAGAATATTGACAAGTTTCCACTTGAAGGCACTTCACCACCATCATCATGTCGTGGAACGCGATTGATTCTCGTTCTCAAATGAGGTTCGAAATAGTACGAAATAAATATTGAGATCTCCTCAATAATATAGGCCTCACATATTGAAGCCTCAACATGCTCCTTGTTCTTAACCTTTTTCTTAAGATTGAACAAGTACTTACATTGAATTAAACAAAAATTTTCAATTAAGAAAAACAATAAAAATACTTTTATATATGAATTACATTGCAATGAATATCTAACCTCTCAAATGGATACATCAATCTATACTGGACTGGTGCTCCAACTTTTGCCTCATATGGTAAATATATGGGTAGATGCTCCATCGAGTCAAAAAAAGATGGAGACAATTATCATGTATTGATATTCAAATACTCGCAAAATAAATTAGGATTAATTTCACTATTGTATTTTAATTTTTTTATAATCATGAATCAATTATTTTAATTTGATTAGTTAGTAAGTGGTGCATAAATAATGTTTTTTAAATGCTAAAATCATATTTAGATTAGTCCAACGATTTTAAAAGTTTTATTCACTTTAATTTATTTTAATTTGATTAGTTAGTAAGTGGTGCATAAATATGATTTAGATTAGTTTCCTTTTGGGTTTGATACTTTTACATACTCACACTACCTTGTGCTATTATTAATTTTAATCTTAAGAGAACAAAGATAATGAGATTCGAACTCGTGACATTTAGATCGATAATACTCTGATACCATATTAAAAAATCATATTAATCTAAAAACTTAAATTATTAGATTAGATCTCAATATATAATTTATATTATTTTCCAATATGAAATATGAAAGAGAATTGATTTCTCATTTTAGAAGTTATTAAATTTAATAAAAATAAATTCTCTCCACATTGATTCCATACTAAATAAAATAACTTTAGGAAATAATTTATTTCTAATTGATATACAATAAGTGCAAACTTTAAAAATTATATAAATCAATGTATTGTATATACAATCTAACACCAATACCAATAATAAAAAAAATAAAATAAAGATTACTTTCACAAATGTAAGAAATAAATTAGAAAACAAAATGATACAAAAGTCATTCAGTGGAATTGCTAGCAGAAATAACCATTATTATGAAATCAATTATTAAAATTTATATTTTTTTATTAAAACTTGATATATTATCAAATAATCTTTTATATTAATAATTTATTTACCTAAATTTAATTAGCAATGCAATAACAATAATTTATTGCATTGCTAATTAAATTTTATTAATTAAAATTACAGTAGGTGCCACAAGATTATAAATCAATAAGTAACATGGTTATGAAGATGGAAAGGAGAACATTTTATTAATTAGCAATGCAATAATAATTTTTTCAACAATATAAAAGCTCACAAATTACAGTAGGTGCCACAAGATTACCAACATTCACTCTATGGTCACAAGGTCCAAGAATAATATTCATCGCCCTAAACAATCAAGTGACGACTTCATTCAATATCCATTACCAAAAGCACATGTTCCTATAGCAACAAAACCAACATCATACAGTCAAGCCTCCAAATCACTGCATTGGCGAGAGGCCATGAATAAAGAATTCTCAGCATTACTACACAATGGCACTTGGTCTTTGATATCACCTCCCACACAAGCAAATATTGTTGGATGCTGATGGATTTACAAAATCAAAAGGAAGACGAATGGAACCATTGAGCGTTATAAAGCTCGATTAGTAACTAAAGGATTTCACCAGCAAGAGGGAGTTGATTTCTCTGAAACATTCAGTCTAGTCATCAAGCATACCACCATTTGGTTAGTCATCTCGATTGCAGTGACCTATAATTGGCCTATTAAACAGTTAGATGTGCAAAATGCTTTCTTGCATGGTGACCTGCATGAAACTATGTTAATGATTCAACCACAAGGCTATGTTCATCCTCAGTATCCAAATCATGTGTGCAAACTGCACAAGTCCCTTTATGGTTTATGCAAAGCTCCCCGCTCTTGGTTCTCAAAACTTTCCACCAAGCTCCGGTCCCTGGGGTTTAGTGAAAGTAAGGCAGATACATCTCTTCTTTATGCTTCAGAAATTTAATTATGTGATCTACATTCTTATATATGTTGATGATATATTGATAACTGGCTCAAGTGTATCTGTCATCAACAATATTATCCATTCTCTACAAGCCACCATTGTTGTCAAAGATTTAGGTAGTCTCGCTTATTTTCTTGGCATTGAAGCACTTTGGTGCACAGATGGCATGTACTTGACTCAGCGTAAATATATTGCTGATTTACTTAAAAGAAGCAAGATGGAAACGCTAAGCCCTGTACCAGTCCAATGGCCTCCAACTGTCGACTTAATTCTACAAATGGTACTCTGATAAGTACTTAAAAGTGCATTTTTATCAAGGTTTTATATCATCATTTTGCACTTGAAGTATCAATAACTCCTTAACTAAAGCATGTTTTATAATAACATATCTAATAATATAAGATACCTTTAAT
>Ga0325403_1007695_pt1 | contig 10300 bp, 2 predicted proteins | sample PopdelMetagenome_19_FD_205665 | JGI IMG/M metagenome (GOLD analysis project Ga0325403, IMG submission 205665) | Populus deltoides microbial communities from Bellville, Georgia, United States - Xylem-PdKOR-R4 | ecosystem: Host-associated > Plants > Phyllosphere > Stem > Wood/Secondary xylem...
TTATGCCCTGATTTAATGTACTCGATGAAGCCGGAAATTTCCCAGTTAGGAATTGCATTCTTGGCTATCACTACCGTTCCTTTCATTTCCGATGGCTTTGGCCCATACTCGAAGTCTCCATTGGGCAATAAACCTGAAATCAATGGCCATTAGTTGACTCAAGCACATGAAATATAAATGCTGCATGTAAACGCCATCCTGCATGTTGGGATTGATATGAAAATGCAAGCTAAAATCAAAATTAAAAAAAAGTGAATTAAGTTTTTTACAAAATTAAGGTCTGTTCACTGATAGAAAGTTATTTCTTTTTCTTTCTTTTTTTTTCATTTTCGTTTTCACATTTTTTTAGCAAATAAGGAGCTGATTCTCAGCTTAGAAAAAAAAAAACAAGCAGGGTCTTGAATTCAGATGCAATGATAAGAAGGAATCGAAGAAAAAACTAGCAATGGCAGATCATACATGTATTATATCACACAAGGAACCAAGAGGAAGTGACCAGCAAAGATGTGGTAGCAAGCAAATCAAAGCTGAAACTTTGTGAGTAGACGAAGAAATATTTGGAGGACTTACCATCAGTGACTGACAACGCAACTTGCCAGGTGATGCAGAGTGACACTAACAGCACGGTGGCTCTGTACATTGCGTTTAATTTACAGGGAGAGAGAGGGAGGGAGGAGATGTTAGGCATGGAGATCGCTTGAAGGTGTGCCGTGTGCGTTGGGTTTTATTTGCTTCGGTCCACGAAAAAGACACCGGTTTGGGTCAAAACTACATGAGTGCCACTACATCTATTTGGTGGTCAATTTCATTGAAGACAGTCACAATTATTTTGGGATTGTAACAGTAATGGTGTCATAGTTACTGTAGTTTAAAGTTTTGAAAATATATTAAAATTAATTTGATTAGAAATATATTTAATTAGAAAAAAAGATACAAGATAATTCTATACTTAGATGCAAGAACTTGGTATAAATGCACACATCCAACAAGAATTAGCTTGGTAATATGGTTGTGATTGCTTTTCAAATAATTTTTCGTGCCGAAATGCATGCCAATAATTTTTTTTATTTTTTAAAAGTTATTTTTAACATCAACATATCAAAACGATCCAAAACATACCAAACATATTAAATTTTAACAAACATTTTATAATAATAATCAAACAGTTTCTTAGAACAGAAATTAAATTATAAAAAATAGTGATCAATTCAACTGTTATAGTAAATGTAGTGTAGAGAATACAATTCCAGCATTTTTTATATATATATTTGGAGAATGATATAAGAATCAAATATTCTTGGGGGGCTAAATTTTAAGATTTGGTCGTCTTCTGGTGGAGGTTAAGAGGGAAGGCATTGAAAGCCACGCGCTATAATTAAGATGTTGTTTATTATACAACCCATGTGCGAAAGAGGCGTTATCTTGATGAGTATGCATTCAGTTTCCTGACATATAATTACAAGCCAGCTTAATTTAGTACATTTTATAATTATAATATAGTTTTTATATCTGGTTCTGCTCTTTTTTGGTCGGCAATCATACTATAACTTAATGGCTCGTGGGCATGTGCAGGCAGTCAATGGATGCATTGGGATTGAAGACGCGATATATAATATATATATATATATATATATATTACATTATTTTTTTCGGTCGAATCATTTTTTTTTATAACATAGAAAATAGAAAAGAAGTTCAGTCAATGAAATTATGAGATATTAGGTAGGGATATCTTCTAGAATAATATATAAAAAAATAACAAAGTTTAAGGTTCAATAATCTAACTTTAACTGATAAAATTAAAAAAATATTAATTTTAAAAAAAATTGAAGAAAAAACCCGAGTCATTCCAGGATCACTCTACTAACCTGTTACCCATGATATAAGATCAAGATTAAAAAAATATATTTTTAAAAATAATGATCTGGAAAAAAAAATCGAAGTTAAATAAATAAATAAAATATTGAAAAAAAAAACTTGAGTCACTCTAGGTTAACTTGACTAACCTGCGACCCAAAATAACCATATAGAAAAAAAAACATCAAAAATCAGAAAGCTCAAGATCCAATAGCCTAATGTCAAATGATGCAATTGAAAAAAAAATATATATCTAAAACAACTCAGGTTAACTTGACTAACCCGCAATAAAATGAAAAAATAAAAAAAAAGTGCAATAAAAAAAATAAAGACCGAAATTGGATAAAAAAAACAAATGAAATTTTAAGGGATAAAATTGAAAGAAAAAAAAACAAATTAAGAAAATGATTAAAAATGAGCAATTACAAGAATGAAGATGAAAATTAGAAGAAAAAAAATCAAATAAAAGTTTGAAGGACAAAATTGAAGAAGAAAAAAAGAACAAATCAAGAAAAGGATTAAAAATAACAATTAAATGAAAGACTATCATATTTGATATAAAACCAAATGGAAATGGATGAAATTTTTTTAAAAATCCAAGACAAACAAAGACCAATAAACAAGATGACCACAACTGAAATAAGAAATAAATAGGAGAACAACTCTGAATTTTTGTTAACCAGTCTTGAATTTCAAGGTAATGAGAGAGAAAAGAGGGTGAGGAGAAAAAAATCTCACATTTGTCGAACTGTCATGAATTGCATTACATGAACTTCCCCATTAGGAGCACCACCACTAGACACTTTGGAAGATACGGCGGTTGGACTTTTTTGTCGTTGAAAGATGCCTTATGCGCCGTCTAAAAGGTGCAGATGGCATCTACTCACTAACGCGAGCTACGCATGCCCCATCTACTTTATTATTTTTATTTTTATTTGTTAAAATACTAATTTGCCCCCAATTCAAATAGATTATAATAGAAAAATCATGATGAAAATACCAAATACCCTTAACCTCTCCTTTTTTTTACAATGAAGTAATTTCTTATTTTAAAAAATGAAATGGCGCAAAAGCCCCTCTCATCCTTTAAATTTTTGTTTATTTTTTAAGGGTATTTATGTCCTCTCACTATGCAAAAAAATATTGATAAACCATTACCCCTAATTAATTTCATAAAACCAAATGAATCCCCTAGAAAAGACCATCCCACCTCGTATAAAGGCCATTTGTTTTGTGTAATGAAAAGCAAAGATATCATTACATTGTAGCAATCCATGATTCAATATATCTTATCTTATAGTAAAATATTGATGGGGTTTAGTGTTTATTTTTTAATATATATATATATATATATATATATATATATATATATATATATATATATATATATATATAAAAGACAAGTATAAACAACACATAATTTCCCTTGTCACCACATAAAATTTCTAATTTAAAATTTTATCATCAAATATTTTCTCATATTTCTTTCTGTGAAGTTTATAGCTCCTTATATAAACTCAAAAAATTAACCTAAACAAAATACAAAATAAAAGTCCTACCTGGAAAGTAAAATACCAATGAAAGTCTATAAAGCAAAAAACCAATAGAAGTTCTAAACAAACTAAAAAAAAAAAAAAACAAACCCGAAAGAGAGCTTATGGGCTTAATTTGGCATCCTTTTAGATCTTGATTGATTATAACTATATGTTTGAGCTTCTAAAATCTTCTAACAAAATTTGAGCACAATGTAATGGTTTGATAATAAGTTATGGTTATTTCATCAAGGCGATTATTCTACACAACTCAAACATCTTTTTTAATTTAATCATATCTCGTTAATTTATAAATATTCTTATAGGGCTATTCACATAGCTCAATTATGACAAATCCATAACGTACTAATTTGAACCACCTAAATCAATTAGGTCGGGAGGGCATGACATGTTGGTTGCATTAGATACATATATATGCATTCAAATGATTTTAAAGTATTTAATGAAATACTAGATTATTGGCTCGCGCTACGCTGGAGATCAAATTAATGTTTTTTAATGTAAAAAAAAAATTCAAGTGTCGCTAACGTGTTTTGTAGTAAGGAATTTTTTTAAAACATTTGAGAGTGAACCCGATATGATCCAGTCAACTTGATGGATCCAACAACCCAAATGACCGTTAAAAACATAGTTTGACTAAAACAATTTCAAGACATCCTTTTCTTTTAATATTGAGATGGAAACATATTGGATCAACTTATATCAACTCGAATTAACTTGTCAAATCTACGACCCTTATCATGAGACTGAGATAAACTCATAGAAAGAAAATCAAAAGAAATTATGAAACTCAATTCTCAATTAACCCAATGTTAAAGGATGAAATTGAAAAAAAAAATCAATTAAAAAAAGTCCCAAGAACAAGAAACTTGAGTTAACTTGTCAAGCCCATAATAAAGGTCATGTAACTGGATAAATTTATAGAAAAAAATTAAAAAAAAAATTATGAAGCCTAATTCTAAGTCAACCAAATGTTGAAAGATAAAATTAAAAAAAATTAAAAGAAAAAACAAAAAAGCAACCTGAGTCAACTTATGTTAAGCCACCAAAACCATGACACGAGTAATAAGACCAAAACAATCACAAAAAAAGTAAACTGAAAAATTTTTGTGAAGTCTAATGTCAAATCAATTAAATATTAAAGGATAAAATAAAAAAATCAACAAAAAAAGATAAAAAAATATCAGAGTTAATCTGTCAAACCCTTTGACTTAAGTGATGAGGTCGGGTAAGAAAATCTAATATTAAAAGATGAGATTGAAAAGAAAAACAAAACCTTAAAAAATTTTAAAAAATAAGAAAAACTTGGGTAACAAGACCGAAATAACCTCATAGAAAGTAAATAAAAAAACACATGAGTTAATTCGTCAAACCCGTGAACCGAATAATTAGATTAGGTTAAGAAAATCTAATATTAAAAAAAACCAAGTAAACATTGCTTTTGTGAGGAGGGGAATAGTAAGTTTCCCCTCCTCATTTAGTTTTTTTAATAAATAATTAATGTGGTGCAAACATCAATTAAAACCCATATTATGATGTTCAGAAATCTATGTTGAATTATAACGTTAACAAAATAAAAATAAAAAAACACATATCCATATTATGAGTGAAATACCAAATTATGGCAAGATTAATTTGGATTTTCTCACGTTGAGAGATGAACATGATCATTTTAAGTTAAATAATGCAATTGAAACCAAATATCAATGAAACAAATATTAAATTATATTATCCATAGAAGGAGCTGAGCAGAGCTAAGAAATCTTAAAAATTATTTGTAATTTAAAAAATACATAAATTTCTTGTTGATTTAGAGAACATGATTTTCATTTTAAAATATATTGATAATTGTTATACACGCGCGCACGTGTTATGTCTAGAAAGCATTCTAACCTGTTTATTTCTGTGTTTTAAAAATATTTTTAAAAAATCAAATTTTCTTATTTCAAATTAATTTTTGTATATATAGCTAATAAATGAGGTGATGATAATCATGCATGTATCTATTCACATGAGAGGGTGATGAATGAATGTGGAAAAAATAATCCAAATCATGAATGTTGTTATTTTGATGTTTGTAAGAAAATATTTGTAATTTAAAAAATATATAAATTTGACTCACGAAACTCTTAACTTTCTCACCCTATCTACATGGAAACCTCTTATTTTCTTGCAAACGAGGTGAATATTAAAGAAAGTTGTTTTCTTGTGTAATTTCTATGCCTATTTATTTTCTATTTAACTATATTAGGAACATATATAAACGGAAACCTTTTTTCATTGTTTTTTTTTTTAATAAGGCAACGTCTCAACTTTAGGTTATAATAAAATGTCTTCTCTTTCAAACCTAAACCATGTACTTTAGGCTACCATATATAAATCTCAGTAGTTCTAAGTCTAATTCTATGATCTTTATTATTAACAAACATATCTTTATTTTTCATGTTTTTCATTGTAGCTAACTCGTTGAGAAATACTATGATTTTCTAGAAAAATAGATTTAAAAAAATAAAAAATAAAATTTCATATTCAAATGCAACATTTATCCTAGTATTCTTGTCTTTCAAATTTAACTTGAGTTTTGGAAATATAATTTAGAGATTCTCTGCAATTTCTCTTTACTAATTATCCACTTTTTTCCACACAAAAAAGACATGAGCAATACGATTTTATATTCGAGCACTTTTTAGCAATGTGAAAGATTAAAGATATTTGTTTTATATTTCTATATTTAGTTAGTATCATAAATTTATTTTTAATTATAAATCTAATATAAAGTCTTTTTGTTGAGTTAACAACATAATTTTTTCAAGATAATTTTTAATTTGAATAAAATAAAATTAGTATTTTACAATTAGATTATCAAAAATACAAAATATTAAGATGACTTTTATAAAATATAGTTTTCATTTTTTTTAATGAAAAATAGGTGCAATCTTGAAGTATTTCTTGTTTTTTTTTATTGGAAAATTTTGCCTTCTTTTCAATAAATAAACATATTTTCCAATTCAGAAAAAAAAAATTTAAAACCTATATGGAAATGTGGGGCATGAAAGTCATTACATTGTATTTCGTGTCATATGAGAACTCATAGGGATTAATAGTCCATGATACATGGTAGTGTTGGTGGTGGTGTCATTCCCACCATAATTCACAAGTGTATTAGGTGTTTTCAAGTGTTTCTTATCTCTGACATGATAACTTATTGACGTAGAGACAAATTATTTTCTTTAGAGTTGGGAGAATTCCAAAATGAATACTTGAGGAAGCAATAAAAGGACTACCTTCAATGTGTTAGAGAATAATATAAATCATATCTTGGGACCTCAAGTAACAACTTAAGCTATTGGATTGAGATGATTCTTTGACATAGTATTAAAGCCTTGATGACTAAGCGGTCACGAGTTCGAATCTCATCATCCTTATTTATTTGATAAAAATTAAGCACAAAGTAGTGTGGACTTGTGCAAGTTTCAAACCCAAAGAGCTTTCATTTAAAGGATGTGTGTTAGAGAATAATATAAATCATATCTTGGGACCTCACCTAATAGCTTAAGCTATTGAGTTGAGATGATTCTTTAACACAGTGAGCCACCTAACTAGGGCCTAGGTGTAAAAAATACTCTTTTGTGTAAGATACAGAGAGGTTGTTAAATCTGCTCCAAAATCATGGCTCGTAGAGTTTTACCCTTAATGGTTTAGTCATTAGAATAATAGGCCTTATTAGGATTGTGTGACGTGTCCCTACAACAATCATTCTCTATAATATGTCTAGTTATAAAATTAAGTCGGATACTTTTAAAAATATAGTTTTGGTTCGGTATCACGTTACCTAATTAGAAAGATATTTTATTGCTTTCTGTAAAGAGTGATATCGAAATAATAGTTTGGAGGTTGTTTTATCTCCAAAGAAGTAATGTCTCAGCCTTAGGTAATCCAACGTGTTTATTTTCAAACTTAAAACATGTACTTGAGTTCTCATAAGCTATTATTTATAAATCGTAACATGCAAGTCTTATTCTAAATCTTTGGTCACCATTCTTGAGTTTAATATTAACAAACATATCTTTATCTTTCTTTTTAGGTAACTTGTTGAAATACAAAAAAGTTATTTAGAAATAAAGTAATACTTTAATTTTCTAGAAAACTTGCCTAAACAAATAAGAGTTGTAAGGTTAAGTAATTGGAATAACTTTGAGAGAAGAACTTCTGAGTAGCCAAAGTTCTAATGAAATAGAATGTGTATCAAGTGTGGGCTTTAATGCTAAGTGTTCTAGTGTAATTACAAGTTGTTTCCTTCAATGATGAAAAGTTTCTAGGATGAATATTTAAGAAAACATAGAAGGGCTACCTCTAGTGGGCTACCTAAATTGGGTCAAGATTAAGAGACTACTCTTTTATATATGATACATGGAGAGTTGGAAAAATCTTCTCCTAGAACCTAATGCAAAGAGTTCTACTTTGTTAGTTTAGTCGTTGTGATAATAGGTCTATGAAACCTATCTTTTTACAACCATCATTCCCTATAATATATTTAGTTATGAAATTAAATTAAATAATTTTAAAAAAAATTAAAACCATCATTATTAGATTTTTTTTTCTTGATTTCAGTATCACGTGACTTGATGTTGTTATTAAGCATACTAGAAATATCTTCTTTTTTTTTTTGCAATGAGTAATATTGAAATAGTAGTTTGAAGATTGTTGCTTCTAAAAAAAAACAACGTACCAGCTTTAGATAATCCAACATCATCTCTTTCAAACTTAAACCATGTATTTAAGTTCTTGTAGGCTACTATATATAAATCATAAGTTGTAAGTTTTATTCTGATTCTATCGTATCATTTTTAAGTTTAATATTAATAAATATATCTTTATTCTTCATGTCTTCCTTTTTAGGTAACTCATTGAAATACAAAAAGATTAATTAGAAATAAAGTAATATTGATTGATAATTATTGATCATTAAGAGGTTGAGTAGTGCTAACATCAGTTGAGAAGTTACATCAAATCTAATAGGAAGCTTACCCTGAAAATAAACACCGCAACAAAAACAAATAACTTAACTAATTTAAACATGAAGTTTATATGGATATAGAAACAACTTTCATTTTTTATTTGAAGACCAAAATAACTATATATATTCAAAAGATAGAATTGAATATGGCCCCACATTATCATTTACTCTTAATTGAATATTTGTTTTGATATATCAAATGCCATTAAGGATGGGAATAGAAAAGACAAAGAGTTTTTGCCTTTTTATTTACGTTAGTTTCTTCTAAATTACACATATTCATATAAAGAGAATAAAAAAGTTGTTTTCTACTTTAATCATTATATGTATTCTTCATGTCTGAAGTGAAACTAGAATACAACACTATTTGTTTCTTATTTAACCATATTAAAAACATATACAAACAAGAATATTTTTCATTGTTCTTCTTATAAATAAGGCAAGACCTCCATGTTTATCATAAGAAAATATCATGAGATCAACAAGAAAGAGAGAGAAATGAAAGTAGAAGAAAAGGCACATGTAGTTTATTTACCAATGCAATGACACTTACCAAGTCAAGAGTACCTTGACGTTATATTCTCCGTCCTTCACAGTGTCTAAATCTTATTAACCTATCTACGACCCTTTCCATTTTAAACCTTTCCTTTTTGCACCATACTTTTTATAGGTCTCACATTATAGATGAGATAGGGAAGGCATACAAGAAAAATATATTCTTTCAAGAATTATTTATGCAAAAATCAGTAAATATGAGTTATACACTATTTAGACATGTTTATATTACTAAGCTATGTGTATTGTGTGAAAGATGTGTTCCTATAATAGCTATTGTTTTCACATTATATTACTAGGTGCAACATGTTATATAAAGGCATAAGGATGGTTGGTCTTTATATTTTCTTAAGAATAGAATGTGTATTACACGTGGGCTTTGCTACCAAGTGTTCCTTATCTCTAACATATGACTTTCTATGCTTAGAGGCAAGTTATTTCATTTAGGGCTGCGAGAATTCCAAGATGAATATTAAAAAAAAAAACATAGAAGAGCTACCTCTAGTAGGACTCCTCATTTGGACATGGGTTGAGAGAATATTATTTTGCATAGGATACTTGGAGAAGTGGAAAAATCTCTTCCAGACACTAACTCAATTATTTTTACTCTTGTTAGTTTAGTCATTATGATAATGAGATTCTATTAGGACCACGAGACTTATCCTCTCAACCTTCATTTCCTATAATGTATTTAGTTATGAAATAAAATCAAATACTTTAAAGAAAATCAAAATCATCACTAGTAGATATTTTGCTTTGGGTTTTTATATCATGTGACTTTATGTTGTTATTAAATATACTAAAAATGTCTCTTATTGCTTCTCACAATGTGACTTTATTTAAGTAGTTATTTGAAAACTATTATATCTTTAAAAAGGCAACATCTTAGTTTTTAGGTGATCAAACAATTTTTTAAAAAAACTTAGATCATGTACTTGAGTTTTCATAGGCTTCTATATATAAATCATTAGTTGTAAGTCTTATTCTAATTCCATAGTCACCATTCTTGAGTTTAATATTAACAAATATATTTTTATCTTTCTTGTCATTTTTTTAAATAACTCATTGAAATATAAAAGGGCTATTTAAAAATAGAGTAATCCTCTAATTTTCTAGAAAAAATTCTTAATCCAAAGTCTAATTTTCTTGTCATGTACTTGAGTTTTCATAGGCTTCTATATATAAATCATAAGTTGTAAGTCTTATTCTAATTCCATGGTCACCATTCTTGAGTTTAATATTAACAAATATATTTTTATCTTTCTTGTCATTTTTTTAAATAACTCATTGAAATATAAAAGGGCTATTTAAAAATAGA
>Ga0325403_1007697_pt1 | contig 10299 bp, 2 predicted proteins | sample PopdelMetagenome_19_FD_205665 | JGI IMG/M metagenome (GOLD analysis project Ga0325403, IMG submission 205665) | Populus deltoides microbial communities from Bellville, Georgia, United States - Xylem-PdKOR-R4 | ecosystem: Host-associated > Plants > Phyllosphere > Stem > Wood/Secondary xylem...
CGAAAGCTTCTTTATCAACTCTTTGATATCACAAGCTGGTCATCAAGTGGGATCCAATTTTCGAGGGAGCAAATATGGTGATGGTGGTGTTGTTAAATATTGATTCATTTTAAAATCAGTTTTTTTTTTAAATAAAATAACATAAGTAAATCATTACTTTTTTTTATCTCGATCAACAAGACACCCTAAAATTACGTCCGGGATCAAGTAATTTATTTTGTTTCTTATCTAAAAAAGTTTAATCTTCAAAATATTTTTAAATTTACGTTGTCATAATTTCATTTTAATAATTAGACTTCAAAATATAATCCTCAAACTTCACACTTTGATTTTACAAAATAAAAAATTAAAAAAAATTATTGATTGAATATGCAAAGTTCTTAACAAAGATAATGTTAATGCATTATGGTTATCGAAAAGCAAGCAATTATGAAGCAATTATGAGAACTTTATGATTGTCGATGAAAACACACTAATCAACTAGAGGCAATTTAGCTTGAAGAAATACATTGCAACCAATAGTCAAATAATGATTTGGGAAACTCCATCAAATCCATGAATAATATTTGACGAAAATGTGGCCACATGAGCACCTTTTGATGGTTTCCAGAAGAATGAACATGATTATATCAATTGAGGGCAATGATGCTAAAAACAAATCCATAGTAGTTGATGATTTGGTGAATTCCCTCAATTATTAAGAGTAACACCACGCTTGAGGAGCATGGTCTAACTAGAAAGCATCTTTATGGCTAAAAAGGTGATTTACCATTTGAAAGATGATCATAATTCATGAGGAATATATCGCCACATAAGTGCATTTTGATGAATATGAAAAGGTGGCCAAATCAATTGGAGGCAATTTGAAACAGTCCTTGGTAGTAAAGGATTTGATGAACTCTTTTAAAAGGATCACCACTTCTTTATTAATGTAGACAATGAGTGCAATGACACACAAATACCATACTCTGGGGCAATGTCATGAGTCTTTCAAAATGATCAACAAAACAAAAAGTTTATAGTACTGAAAACAAGAGGCAACAAACATTATGAAAAGACAGAGTTATGCTTTTTTATTCAAGCAAGAGATTTGCATATGGTAAGCTCAATCGGGTCGATGAATCAAGAAACCATAAAGGGACATAATTGATAAGTCTTGTTATAATTGAAGAAGATAAATGTAATGTTTTTTTTAAAGGAGGCAGATAACAATTGCAAATTAAGCTCTTTAATTTGGACATATTTAACCAAATTTCGTTATCAGGTAAGTCAAGCTCAACTCTATAGTTATTGAACCAATTTCATTTTTATTTAGAAAAATCTCTAGTTGATCTTTTTTTCATTTCATCTGATGGATCCCAAGATGATCCCATTCATTTTTTCGTAGTGTGGATCCTAAGATGATCATGTTTATTTCATCAATATAAATCCTCAGATGATCCTTTCATTTGCATAGATCTAAAGTTGTTCTTGTTTGTTACATAGATCTTGAGTTAATCCTCTCATTTATTTGGATCCCAAGTTGATCCTTACATATAGTTCCTAGGTGGAACCCTTTTATATAAATTCTAAGTTGATTTGTTCACATAGATCTCAAGTTGATTTGGATCCCAAGTTGATCATTTTATATAGATCTCAAGTTAATCCTTTCACAAGGATCCCAGGTTAATCCATTCATTTTTATTTGTATGAATATCAAGTTAATCCTCTCATTCATGCTCATACATATGTGGCTTTATTTGGCAAGATGTTCAGTTTCTAAAAAAGAAAAAAATACCCTATTTCTGTTCTTTACAAACTTATTAGACAAAGTTAAGGGAAATTGAATTTTTCCTCATCCTTGTACCATAAATATTGTAAAGAGGGGGTAATTGTTGTAACTCCTTTTTAACCCCTTGTTTTCAATAAATTTTCAAAAAAAAATGAAAAAAAATATAGAAATGCAAAAACAAATCCTAAAAAATATATTTTCAATGTAATTTTGCCAATCTTCGATCATTTCATAGTTTTTGATCATTTTGGTATCATTTTCATGTTAACAAACCTTTCAAAAAATGAAAGAAAAAAAAGAAAAAAAAATTAATTAGAAGAAAATCAGTTAGATTTTAGTAGTGAGTAAAAAATCAATATGGAAGGGATAAGATCAATTTGAATTTTAGAAACCCCACCTCCAAACAATTTAAAAATAAAAATAATAAAAATAAATGAATGGGTAAATACTCTAAAAGCTATAGAATAGAAAAGGTCAAGAGCTTTTGGTGTTAGTATAAATAACAGAGAGAATGAACAATGTACGAAAGGAACAAAATTTAAAAAAATGTGAAAGGAAAGTTCAAGAAGATAAAGGTGTGGAAAAAGAAAAGGAGAGAAAACACGTGAAGCGAGTAATGGATGATAACGACAACAACACAACCCTTATCACCATCGACCGTGACCTTCATTAACACCGACAAAGATTTCCTCTTTCACGATAACAACAAGCCCCTTCATTGTACACGAAAATAGCCTTTCTTTCAACCTCCACAACCACCAATAGTAGAAAGTAATGATGATAAACTAAGAAAGAGAAACGATCCCATAAAAAGGAGAGAGCAAAAAAGAGTATAAGCTTAAAATGGTCAGATCTCCCTCCTTAAACCTCTATTTGTCTTACCACTTGCCAAAAAAATAAAGAGGGGTTGATGGTTTACCTTATCTAGTGTGTCTCAATTTGTTTAGGTCACCAGTGCGTGACTCCATGCGCCGTCAGCCACGGACATACATGAGTTGCATTCCCTGAAACTATTCCACTCTTATTTAGTGACCTTCAGTCAATTTCAACTAATCCAAAAGGTCAATTTCAAACCCAAATATTTTTTAAAAACATGTTGATGAGATTTTGTGATAATGTATTGATTATTAGTGTTGATTTTCAATCTATTATGAATGATCAAGATTATTAAGAGTTATTATTGGATGTGTGCATTCTTGAATGATTAGGGTGGGTTTGATTTATGATATAGTGATGTAATTATAGATTTTTTTGTGACAGAATTAATTTGATTTATTAGGTCGATTTATTGTAGTAGTTGTTTTTATGATTGTGCAGTGTATTTTTGGTTTTATTAATATTAGTTGACATATGATAAAAAAAACAATGATTTTATTCTAAGAAATCAATCTAAAAATAATAATAAAATTCTCTTACAAAAAATATATTTTCAATTCGTAAATACTTGTTTATGGTTTTATTATCATTTATTGACATAGGATAAAAATCCTCAACAGGTTTTATCCTTAGAAGTCAATCTAAAAAATGATAATAAAATCGCTTTGGGAAAAAAATATATTTTCAACTAGTAAATATTTGTTTGAGTTTTTCTTATCATAGATTGATATAGGATAAAAAAAAAAACCTCAATGGTTTCTATCCTTAAAAATCAATCTAAAAATGATAATAAGATCACTTTAGGAAAATATATTTTCAGCTAGTAGATTTTCATTTGTGGTTTATTATTATAGATTGATATTAAATGAAAAACAAAATCTCAAAATGGTTTTTATTCTAGAAATAAAAAAATACTTTTAATCCTTATAATTCGATAAAATTACCTTGAAAAAAATATTTTTAAGTCATAAATATTTGGCTATGATTTTATTATTCATGCATCTAATTAGTACAAATAAACTCTCAACAAGATTAATCCTTAAAATATGACCAAAAGAATAGTAAAATTACCAGTAAAAATATTTTCTGCTCGTCTTTTAATTAAATAATTATTAAAGTTTTGGTTAAAGATTTTATTATTTATGGTCGACTAAGAATAAATAGATCAGCATTTGGCATTATCCTGAAAAGTTGACTGAAAAGATAATAATTTTTTTTAATATGTGACTTAATCATAAATATCCACCTAAAAAATATTTTAATAACATGTTAATTGTATTTATCTATAAAAGCAATACAAGATAAATGAATCATCATTGAACATTATTATATAAAATTGATTAATGGGTAATAGAAGCAATTAATATATGATTTTGTATTTTATAATAAAAAAGTACATATATATCAGTTTAGACAAACCTTAGCATGAAAGTACACATTTTATCATTAAAAACAAATAACAATGCATCTTATTTTACGTAAGATGTATAAGGTGATGTTTATATTTTCTATTATATAACCAACTTCTTACCCAGAACCTCTGAAAAACAGTTAGGATTCCTAATTACCATAAAACTAGGTGGCGGCTGATTTTTCATATTCTTACATGTTTCACCTATATTTCACCTCAATGTCACCTACAATAAAATAGAGATTACATTGGAAAAAACCCTCAAACACAACTTACATCGATATGTATACCGTAAAAAGCCTCTTTTGGAGGAACACATTAGGAGATTCTTAAAGAACATCTTGGATTAGCCTTTGTACTTCCACAGGCCTAATAAAGCACCAAATACCCCACCTGACCTGGTATAAACATTATATAATCTACATATCATATCTTTAAAACTATGTTTTAGATGCATACTTAATAGTATGTAATGGATTTTGTAGTTATAGACTCGCAAAACATGGTTCTTTGTAAGTCCAAACAAACTATATTGGATAAGGCCAAAGTTTATTGACTTCAACTGCTTACACTTGAAATGACAAAAGATCATCTTTGTTTTTCCTTTCATATTCAAAAAACAAATAAATCCCTTGCAGTTTATTTTTAAGCTTGTGTGAATTTTTCTTTATGAAAACATTGACTAGGATCATAACTCACACTAGAAGAAAGTAAAGAGATTAGAGTCTATTTGGGAGTGTGGTTGCAGTTGTTTTTTAAAGTACTTTTCACTTAGAAATGTATCAAAATAATATTTTTTTTATTTTTTAAAAATTATTTTTGATATGATCGCATCAAAATAATCTAAAAATACTAAAAAAATATTAATTTAAAGCAAAGAAAAAATAAAAAAATTTTAATTTTTTTCAAAAGCGTTTTGAAATTCAAAAACAAATAGTGTATAAAGGTTGAAAGGATACCAATGGAAATCTAAAAGGCAAATAGCCCAAGAAAATACTAAGAGGCAAGTGAAAGATAAAAACTCGAGAAAAGTCATGAGAAATCCAAAAGCCAATGAGCCCCAAAAAATCCAAATATTGAAGGCATGTCTAAATTAAAATTAAAAATGACAACGTTAAGACTAGATAAGAGTGCTCCATTAAAACAATAAAAAAAAATAGAAGTCAAAGAAATATGACAAGGAAAAACTAAAAGATATGACAAGTCAAGCAAATGACAGTGATCCTAAGTTTTTAGTCGATTGCCCCTGCTTGCATTACATATATTTAAAAGTACTTTTTAATTAAGCAAGCAATCTGGATCAATAAGTGGCGTTCTCAAAATACAAAGAAGTTTTTCACAAAAACCATGACATTGTGAACAAGCTACTTATTATTATTCATGCTGATAAAACAAGCACTTAAAAAAGAAACAATTTTTTTCCAATAAAATCTTGAGCTTTTACTCGAGCTTCTTAATTTGAAACCTACAAAACAAAGGTTACCTTATCATATTCCTTCACCAATAACAATTTAGCCTACATAAAAGACCAAATCATGATTTCCCTAAAAGTTAACAAAACAAACCCCTAGGGAATTGCAAGAAATTCAAAAAAAAAATATTTTAACTTACATCGGATTAGTTTCTATTTTCAAAATGCAAGAAATTCATTTGAGCCAGAGAGATAACTTTAAGCTAATATTTCTTTCAAAACATATACTTTGTCAATCATCAACATCATACATTTTAGCTTTGAATGGTGTGTTTTAGGTCTTTGACCAAAGAAGTTTATTTTCCAAATGCATCATGTGTATGTTTCATCTGAATTGATCTTTAATTAATAAATAATCAATTAAAGACACTATTTATAGCACAATAAAAATTCCCAAAAAAAAAGGGTTTTTATTCCCCTAGAAACTCATATAGTAATAGAATTATATCACGACATGAATCTCATACCTTATCTCACTCTACCAGAGACTATGAGATAAATATAACTCTTGGTGCATATAAAAAAGAAAACTCTTCTTGTAAAGTAAAACCAACCGTTCTTTTTTATAATCTCATGGCATCTAAATTTGTTCCTTTGATTTTGTTTCTCTTCCTCCTCCTCCAAACCCTAACTCCTACACTCTAATTATTTGTAATTCCAATGGGACAAGGGATGAATACCTTATCACCTTTCAGCCAAGAGACGCATGTAAAAGTTGATGTTAAAAATATTACAAAATCTCTCTGAGATGAGATGGAGAGGGTACAGAATCAGGTCACTAGTCCTTAAGAATCAATTTTTTAAAATTTTACCATTTGGTAATGGCCATTTACGATCCCAAAGATACTTTTATGATAGGAGTCCTTTTGTTTATTAACACCATTTAAAAAAAAATATAATGTTCAAATAACACAAGTAGAAAAAAATTTGGTGAAATAATTGTTACATGTCACGATTAGAAAACTCTAATGGTGACATTTAAAGCTGTCGTGATTATGAAATGTGACAAAGATAAATTACATTGAGCAGAGAGGAGAGAAAAAAGAAAGAGATCCTAGAAGCACACTGAAGCTTCGATTATGACACCATTAGTATTATAAAAAAGATCTATTTTCAATGATTAATAAAAAGATTTCAACGAGATAAATCAAAAATCACCAAGGAAGGTTATAAACAATGACCCGAGTAGGTCACACACGGTGGGTGACTCACTTCTTTTTGGGTGGAATGTGAAATCCATTTTTTCTGATTATACCAATGATGTCGTTATTGGAGCATTGATGAGTTTACGTGGTCTCTTTCTTTTTTCTCTCTCCAATTTCTCCTCTTTATAATCTCTCACTTACATTTGAAAAAAGAGTGTGATCCACTTCGATCACTATGTATCATTGAATTCATTGTCTATCGTGATGGAGAACTGGCGCTCCATTGTTTTCACTTTTTAAAGAAGTTCATCAAATCCTCTACTACCAGGGACTGTTTCAAGTTACCTTCAACTAATCTGGTTATGTACACCCTTTCAGTATTCATCAAAATGCACTTATGAGGTGATATATTAATCAGGTATTTTGATCATTTTTCAAAGGGTAAATCGCCCTTCATCCATTAAGATGTCCCTTAGTCGAACCATGCTCCTCAAGTGTCGTGTTACTTTTAATAACTGAGGGAATTCACCAAATCATCCATTGATATGGATTCTTTCAAACATTATTACCCCCAAATTGATGACTGTGTTCATTGTTTTGGAAATCATCAAAAGATGTTCATGTGGCCACATCCTCATCTGATACAATTCATAACTTTGATGGAGTTCCTCAAATCATTATTTGACTATTGGTTGCAATGGATTTATTCTAGCTGACCCTAGCTAATCTTTGTGTTTTCATCGGCCATTATAAGGTTATCAGAATTGCTTCATGATTGCTTGTTTTTTAGTAACCAATCATGAAAGGCACATGTATTAACATCATCTTAGTCAATAAATTTACAAATTTAATAATTGATTCTTTGAAAAATCCTTTTTTTAATCAAACTTTAAATGTTGAGGATTGTATCCATTCAAGTCTAATTATTGAAATTAAATCATGGTGATGTAAATTTGAAAATATTTTGTGAAGATTAAACGTTTTTGGTTGAGAATCCAAAACAAGTCATTTGATGCCAAGATGTAATTTTACAGATGTCTTGTTGAGCTGAATAAGATTGCAAGAAAGAATAATTGGATTTAAGAAAGGAAATGCAACCATTCAAGTCTAATATAGGTTTTTGGCTTCCAAAAAAGAGAGCAGCTGATTACTTATCTAATGGGAAGTCATTTTTGGGAAAGGAAAGGTTGCATTCCAAGGTAGGTTTTTGGTTTTTAAAAAGAAGAGCAGCTGATTACTTATATGATGAGAGGTCATCTTTAGAAATAGTTGGTTAAAAACTTAGAACAAGGTTTTGGCTCTTCAAAAGGAGAAAGGCTTGCTTAAGTGTGTTCGTTTATTGCTCTAATAATGAGTATGAAGTATAAATATTTTTTTCTACACCATTTGCCATAAACAAGATGTTTTAATCAGAAATGACTTTCCAAAACATGAAATGTAGGTTAAGGTTCATAGCTATGAAAAAAAAGATATGTAAAGCTCAAATAATGTTTAAGGTTCAAAGATATAAGATTACTTATTTAAGGTAAAAATCTTTTTAGGCTTGCCACTGTAACTTTGTTATTTTAACGATTGATCTCATTTCAATCCCAATTCTTCCAATTATATTTGGTGCTATATTGTTTACATTTTGTCTTTGTACTTAGCATCATCACGAATGACACTTTAGAGAGCTATTTAGATTTCTTCATTCATTTCTTTTTTTTTTTTTTAACTTTCACCTTCTTCTTATTATTTGTTTAATGCAAAGTTAATTTATTGCGGGGCTTGACTTATTAATTGTAAGATTGCTTCTTTTTATGACAATGCTTAATCTTCTTGATTATAAGATTGATTCTCCTAGTATCAGGGCTTGATCTCCTAATAAAAGGATTGAACTTCTTGATTACAAGGTTGACTTTCTGATGGCGGGGCTGACTCTCTTGATTATAGGGCTTGATTTCTTAATTACAAGATTGTTTTTCCTGACGGCAGGGCTTAATCTTAACTGGAGCCTTGTTAGGCTCAGAACCTTATTGAGTTCTTATTTGTTGGAGTCTTGTTGGACTCTTTCTTGCTAAAGCCTTGTTGGGTTTGAAATCAACAACTAAAATCTTACTAGACTCTATATAGGATTTTTACATGTGTTTTTTTAGAAGATTTTTCTACAAAAATATTGTACAATGCCACATATTATGGGTTAAATAACATGCATGTATCTTTTCATGTTTAGGAATATAGGCCTCTCTTCTTGCAATTCATCTTCTTGGTTTAATAGTAGGAATTGCTATTTTTGATATGGCCTTTCATGAACGCTTGACTTGCCAGCTCGCTATAGATTTTCTAGTTTTTTATATATCATGTGATCTCAACTTTTTGTAACAATTGTTGTCTTTTTTTTTTATTAACGTGGGTGTTTAAGTCAGCTTGCGCGTACCTCGACTAATCACACAGGCTTTTACCTTCATTACAAGGAGTTCTAGTATGTTGGCTATTTTTCTGAAAGTGAAATACTATCTTTCAGCTATAATGTTGCCTTTCTTCTAGATGATGCCCTCAAGTATGGTATTTTTTTGCACCATTGCCCCATTTTCATCTACTTTAATGAATAAATGATGCTCTATTATTCTCAATATTGAAAAAGTTCATCAAATCATTTATTATCTTGAGCTATTTCAAACACACTAGCGTCTAACTTCTTTAGTCGTGTACATTTTTTCTATATTCATTAAAAGGTACTTACATGGTAAGATCTTCATTTGGTATTATAACAATTTTTTAAAAAGTAAACTGTCTCTTCAAGCATGATGTTACTCTCAACTACCAAGAGAGTACACCAAATCATCATCCACTATCATAGGTTGTTTTGAGCAACCATGCCCTAGTTGATCTAGTATTACTCATTCATCTGACTATCATTTAGGGGCATTTATCATTATTAAATGTCATTCATAACTTTGATGAGGTTCACCAAATCATCATTTAAAATTACCTCTAGCTCGACCCATTCATTCAAGGCATATTTCCATTTTGAGTTTCTTATTTGCATAATTGCATTGTTCCTAATTAGCTCAATTGGGCATGCATTGTCATGCATAAAAGATTCTCCTAGTTAATCCGATCATTCATTTTCTTGTACAAGTTTTATCAATTTGTGCATCCTCAACCAACTTAAATATGTTTAGCTGCCTGACACCCATGCCTAAACATCATCCCTATCAAGGATTTTATGAAATCAGTTGATAACTAGCTTTTTTTTAAAATCATATACATTCAATCTAATTATTGAAATGAAATGTAATCAAATAAACATAAATTTTAAAGTATTTTTTGACACATGATGCATTTGGAAAAGAAATTACTGCAATGAAGAAAAATTATCACCAAGCATAAAACTAATTAGCAGAGTGCATTCACAAACAATAAAACAAAACCAATTATTCCCTCTGAATTATATAAGTTCATGCAAGGATTGAAGAAAGAAAATCAAGTAGAAACATAGCCAACAGAAAGAAGGGGAAAAAAAACTTCGAATGAAAGAGAAAATTGAAGGGAGAAACAAAAAATCTAAATATTAAAAGTAAATAGAAGAGGGGGAATCTAGTTGCGGGGGTGGGTGTTAGCAGGGTTAGCGACACCAACTGTG
>Ga0325403_1007699_pt1 | contig 10294 bp, 8 predicted proteins | sample PopdelMetagenome_19_FD_205665 | JGI IMG/M metagenome (GOLD analysis project Ga0325403, IMG submission 205665) | Populus deltoides microbial communities from Bellville, Georgia, United States - Xylem-PdKOR-R4 | ecosystem: Host-associated > Plants > Phyllosphere > Stem > Wood/Secondary xylem...
AAGTTAATAAGAAAGAGAGAAGCCTGTAACATAGGTCAAAGAAGAAATAAGATAATCACGAGAGGGATTTTGGAGGGACAACTGTCAAAGAAGAAGAGAAAGAAAGAAAGGGTTTTTTGAGTCACATGATGCTCTCCAACAGTCGCATCTGTATCCATAATGCCATTTTAAAGAGCACAAGCTGGGCTGTCCTAAAAATCGTTGATTTGTATTTAAACTTATTAATTAACCACATGTTAGTCTTGGAATATCTGGTGAGCTTTGATGACTTTGATTCCATGGTTTTTCTTTGATACAATAACAGTAATAATATATTAATAAAAATAATAATAATAATAAAAAAACATCATCACACACCAAAAACCCAACACAGAAAACACTGCCTCTCGCCTCTTCTTTCTCCCCCTCCCTCTCTCTGAAGAACTAAGTCTACGTCAATTTTCAAGTTTGGAAGCGGCACGCCAGGATCATTAGTCGGGCGATATGTATGTATAATGATCTGAAGCTATAGACAATCCCACCAACAAATTGGAATGGCTATGCATGATCGAGGCATCATCATCATCATCAACTGGTTTGTATTTACTATTTAGGGTTTAGGAAATTAACTTATATATATGAACAAATAATTGTACTATTGGTCTTATGGTTTTAGTTATGTGTTGAGTGAATCAGCTAGCTAGCTTGGGTTTCTTCTTACTTTCTTTCTTTCCTTTTTATTCTTCATACAGTTATAAATGTTTTCCAAGACTCTTGGAAAAGAGATAAAGAAGGTTTTTTTTTCCTTTTCTGTTAAGTGATCGACAAAGATGATTTGTTTGCCAGTTTTCTCACCCTTTATCCAGTTTAAATTAACTAAAATATATTTTATGGATGCCAATTTTTTTTATCCCTTATGATTTCTTCATGGCCCCCTTTTTTTTTTTTCTTTTTGGTTTGATTTTGAGAGACTGCATGACCTAAGTAAAATCCTTGCATCACCATTATGTTTCTGCTTGTTTACTGGAATCTGAAATCATGACTTCTTCATCTCTTGCTTGCTGCATGTTTAACTTCATATTTAGATGCTAAACCATCTACTTACTAATGATTGGAAAACAGCTATGCGGTTTGATAGTTTCATGTTGATTGATGGTTTAGCACTCTACTTAATTATAAGAGCCCGTATGTTGTTAGATCATAGTGGAACTGTATACCATTTGATCATTTTGCAAATTCATGAAAGAAAATCAAGTAATTTAATTTTGTCATTTCAAAAGTACTTTTAACATCCTAATTTGTTTTCATGCCTTTTTAATTGTCTGTGCTGCATATAGCCATGTAAGTTTGAGTGTTCATCATAAGTCCTAACATAACTTCTTTTTTCTTAATTTTGCATTTCGCAGAATGCAGATAGGAGATCATGAACAGAAAAAGGGTCGCTTGGGAACACTTTGTGTTTCAAAAGCATTGAAATAGCCATGTAAGTGATCTTTAAATAAAATGGAACCAAAAAGGGAGGAAAAAAAAGTGATCTTGACGTAAAATGACAGTACCGTCTTTTTGCCATATTTCTTAGTTGTTTTCCAGCTTAATTTGGTGCATGGGGAAAAAGTAATTTGTCATTCAGTTCCTTTACTTGATCAGTTCTTATTGTGAGAAAAGCTGTGTTCTGGTCATTCACTCAAAAATTACGTACCTTGTCCACTATAAATAAGACCAAACCAACACGACAAAACCTTTGATACCATGAAATTGACTGTCAAGCATTTGGAGTTGTTTAGAGCCATATTGTCCACTATATTGTTGCTTACGAGTGCCCGTTCCATGGATTTACAGCCATGAAGCATCTAGGTCATCACAAATCGAAAACTGGTAGTCTACCTACTACGATCATTTGGTGTGCAATTTTTTTTTCTTACCTAATGCTATTATTCACTGATCGAGATTTGATCCGACAGTGTACGAAGCTATACGTAACACAATTTTTGTGGAGCAAAATTGAAGTACCATGCTTAAACAAAACCTTTAATGTAAAACTACTTCCATTTATACGGGTTCGGTATTGCAGCTTATGTGAAATGTTTAAAACAATAAATATCCTAACAGATTTTGCGCGATGTGCCATAATTCTTACAGCTACTTGCCCATTGGCTTAAAAGGTTTTCGTCGATCAAAAACTCGGTACTGTCAATTACTGTGATCTAAACTACTTCGAAGCGTCCGGCCAAAAAGGACATCCCAAAAGTTAAGGTTTAGGTTTTTCTAGTTGGAGGTTTCAGATTCAAACCCTTAATTAAGAAGGTTGGGGTGGGATTTCAGAGCTGAGGAGGGTATCCCTCTTCGTGTAACCAAAGACTACATGGGGCTTTCCATAAAAATAAAAAAAAAACAAAAAAAAAAAACAAACAAACAAACAGCTACTAGTGCTTTCATACCAGTTTTTGAGTCTTAAGGAAATTTAAAATGCATGCCTTTATTTATAAGCTTGCGATTAATAGCTCCCTTTTCTTTTAACAGAACAAAGCCTCAGATATATAGAAACTCAGTATTTGAAGTCATTGAAGAAAACAAGTAGCAATGGAAGAAGAATTAAAGATCAGTGATCAAGAAAAGATGGGTGGATGTGAGGACCAAGCTGATAACACGTCTTTGATGTCATCCTTCGATTTGAATGAAGAAGCAAGCAGCGGAGAGGACATCGGCACTGTTGAAGTTAGCAATTCTGATGCTGAGAAGAGAACAGAAGAGAATTATGCTAATAATGCTACGTCTGCAGAGAGAAATGAACGTAAGTCCACCGTAAGGCAATACGTTAGATCAAAAATGCCTCGGCTACGATGGACTCCTGATCTCCATCTCTCTTTTGTGCATGCCGTTGAAAGGCTTGGTGGACAAGAGAGTAAGTTAAAAATGAAGTTCGTTGAAATTGATAGAAATTTATAATTGGATCATACTATTTTAATTTTAAAAAAACAATTATTTCATTTTATAACTTACTTGCACCTTCTTTGAATTGGCGAAGAAGCAACTCCCAAGTTAGTTCTTCAGTTAATGAATGTGAGGGGACTTAGCATTGCTCATGTAAAGAGTCATTTACAGGTACTCGCTAAAATCAGTGTTTAACCATGTTTACTTGCAATTTCTGAATCACCATTTTTTTTGTTTTCCTAACTTACTCTTTTCTCATTGTGCATATAAGATGTACCGAAGTAAGAAGCTTGACGAGGCCGGCCAAGGTGAAGCTTACTTTCTTTTTTATTATTATTATTATTATTAATTTGTGCCTAGTATTGCCAATGATAATGAACCTGAGTAGAGAGAAGTTATCCCAGGCCTGTGTTGGCCATTACAAGGGAGCTGATATGTTTCATGATCACAAGTTTTTAGTATCTTATTAAAAATAATCAGTATCATCTTTGTTTTTCTAGCTGAATAATAGATAAATTTACTTAATCACATATGTTCCATAATTAGATGTACATTTGTGATAAAAACTCGTGTACCCGTGTCTCTTGTTAAGTAATTTCTCCTGCCATTCTAATTAACCTTCATGTATATTCTGCAATATTCCCAAATAACATGTTAAAGCATTTCAGCAGCCTTGACATGAATGGCTGCCCCGCCTTCTCTTCTGGTTTCATGTGGGAAAGAACATGAAAATAAAGGAATTTTGTAAATATTGAAGCCAAGCATAAATGAAATGGTAAACCCTTGCTTTTGCGATACAGTGCTATGTCAAACATACAGATCAGTGCAAGGAAGAGGTTACATTCCAAGCAAGTTCCACCAAATGCCAGCCAATCCTCAACAATGCTTCAGAATGGAGAGTGGTGGAATTGTTTTAGCCAGAAATTCTACTGAGCATACTTTTGGCAACAGCCTTTTGCACTCTTCCCTCTTCCAGAGACCATTAAGTAATAAAACCAGTTTCTCAAGGTAAACAATCAATATTCATGGTGAAATTCTTGTTATACTAAACACTTTTGTTTTCCATATAAAGGTTTATAAGGAAGAGGATATTTCCTTTTTGTTTTGAAGAGAAACAAGCTTGAAACATTGATCCAAATAAGCGATCAAATTGGGATAAGAAAAGCTAGAAAATTATCACGAGTTTCCTATATCCCATTAAGCTCGAGAGTAAGAATTCTTCACATCTCTAATTCCATTTTGATCTTTCTTTCTGGTCAATATTATAGGTGCCAGCAATGGGGAGTTGATAAGCATGGAGTAAGTAGAAAGGATCTCGGACAAGGATTAGACACAAGTACCACCGAAATAAGGCCAATGAGACCTGTCAGATTTCTAGAAGAGCGTCGGTGGCCTCCACTCGAAATGGTTAAAAATAGATGGAAAATTATCAGAAATAATCCCACCAGCGTCACCTGTACTAATATTTGCTCTCCACCTCAAGCACATCAAAATTGTTCGTCGCCAAGGTCGTTCGAGACAACCTGCTACTGGAAGCCAAATGGAGGCAACTCTGGAAATGACATAAAGATAAAGCAATCCTTATTCAATTCGTCACTCTCCATTGGCAATTTCAATAGCTTTAAACCAGAGTTTGAGCCCCCATTTCGGGTTGAGGTAACATTTCGAATTTAAAGTTATTATATAGGACATGCAATAACCATACTTCAACACCTTATTTCGCAATCCTTTTATTTTTCGATCTCTCTCTCTCTCATTTCTTTTATTTTCTATTTCTCCCTTGATTCGCATGCAGCTGAATCATGATAAAATGTTGAAGGACAAGGAATGGCTGCCTGATCTGCAACTGAGACTGAACCAAAGAGTTGGAATCAAAGACCGTAAGACTCATTGTAGAAGCACACAGGAAATTAGCACCAAGCTTTCACTTTCTTGATGGCCATGAGACAGTGAAACTTTTATAGAAACTTAGTCTATATATACAATATTTTTAGCAAGGCTTAGTACTTAAGAATATCTGACTATGTAGAGAAAATCATATATATATATAGGAGTAGTACAGATTTTTTTAAGTACTTGTCCCTGGAGTCACTTAAGCATTAGTAGTCTTTTTATGTTCTTCGCTGTTTATTTTCTTAGAATGTTCTTCTTGTCATCAGTGTGCAGGTGGTAATTGATTCAGTTTTGGATGAAAGCAAACGCTAATGTGTAACTTTTTTTCTCCCTTTTTCTGAACAAAAAGGGCAGTGTGTTTGTGAGTGATGAGTTATTGTCTATCAAAGTATTTTCACAATGTCTCAACAGAAATTCGATACTGCTTGCTTCTGCAAATAGCAAAGAATGACATCTCAATGCCATGAGGGATATGGAAGACATGTCATTCAACCTCATTTATTAACATGTTAAATGAAAAAAAGACAACCCATCCTCAAGATGAGGTGTTTGAGATTGTAGAATTGTGCTGCTGCTAAATATAGTAACTATGGGGATTGGGACCTCTCTAAATCTCCATTTCTTGTTTCTGGATCTAGTTCCAAAAGTGCTTAAGATCATGACATGGCAAATACATCGTAATGTTTTCTAACCCCACCTTTTCCCCTTAAAATGGCAAGTCCTAAAGCAAGACAGGGGCTCTCTTGTTCAGAATTCTATGATGAACTGGACTGAAAGATTACAGGCATGAAAGAAGGGAATCTAAGAGCAGTACTGAATAACATGTATGTACAGGCAGATGTAGAGAAACAATAGCAGCACCATGCCACCAATGCTTGGATGGCAGAACAATCAATTTTAGGGCCTTCCAGAATAGCTTGCAATGCCAACAGAACTTGTTCACAATGAATATACAAGGCTTCTGTAGAATAGACATTATCACAATCAAACGTGTAATTTCATTCATCACCATAATGAGTTACTGATTTCTATAAACACAGGGATCAACAGAATCCGAAAATAAAAGCAAAACAGTAGCTTAAACTGTAAGCCACCAATACAAGGAATATAATGGCTTATTGGCCAATCACCTCACCCCTGTATGAATGCGAGGAGGCACATCACAGGGAGGGTTAAGAAAACTTGGAAATTTCAACAAAACTGACTGCTGAATTCCATCTACCTACTATAGGAGGATTGAATAATCAGAGCATGATCTCACAAAAAAAATGTACACTGGAAGATTTAAATTGCCTTTGATCATATCCGAGGGCAAAATATCCAAACAAAACAATTGCTGTTAAGAATTTGGAAAGAGCTCTGCATCTCTAACTTTTGGAGTGTTTAGAAGCGTGAGGGATTAATTCCTGCAAATGAATACTAATGTTAAATTCTTCTATAACTTAACATGAAACTGGAAGAAAAACGAAGAAGATTGAGAGTAACGGCATTACCTCAGAATAGCGTACATGATCGTGATGCAAATAGGATGATTTAACAATGGTTTCCCATTTGGTATTAGTAGAGGGCGTATTAGTATCCTGCCATTTGCTCTGAAAACTGGTTCCCCGATGCAGATGTGAAAGTGAATTTTGTGACGAGAATGAAGGCAGGGTTCGCCAAAGCCAAGATTCCGACGGTGATTTCGGTAGAATTGGGGCAAGAGGAGACTGTCCTAAACTGTTTTTCACATTTCCTGTATCATCTTCTTTTGAAATCTGATCACCATCAATATTTACATTTTCTTCAGTAGTTGCACTTATACACACTAAAGCTTTAGAATAGTCCTCCATCAAGTCTGGTTTGTCTGAAAGAGAAGCTGAATCAGCATCCGCAGACCCGGGGACTTTATTTTCCAGTTCACTCTCTGCTTTCAGAAAATTCAGGAATTCTGCATCTTGGAAAGAAGACTCTTCACCAGCTGCTTCTTTCATTTCTCTGCTTTTCAAGGGTGTCTTAAAGTCCCTTTTTTCGGAATTCACATACTTTTTGATATTTGAAGAACGTGAATCTGGGAACAATATTCCTGCCTTATGTACAGTATCTACATACAGTGTCTTCTCAACAACAGGGCTTGCTGGGCGAGACCCTCGTTTAGCACCATAGTAGGATGATAGTTCCTGAGACTTGCTAATGCCTTTGTACAAATTCAACCTACTGGCTCTCAAATCCTCAGCCTCTTTAGGAATGCCTAGAAATCCCCTGCCACGGAAGGGAGATTGAGGCGCTTCATTGCGATAAGGAGATACGCACCCTGAGCGTCTGAAAGGAGATGTACCAGCTGAGCGCCTAAAAGGAGATGTCCGACTCATTGTTTGCCGATCACTTGCATAGATGAACCGATTAGATGCACAGGACAGCTTATTCTCAACCTCCGGCAGCCTAGGTGATTGCCCTCCGCTATCTTGCTTTAGCTTATTAGCAGCATCTTTTAAGTGCTGAAAAGCATCGCAAAATTGTAAGTGATTTTAGCATTGAAAGACAACTTCCACTAATTATAACAGAAACATTCGGCACTAACCGAAGGAAAAATAATTAAAGGGAAAGAAAAAATGAGTTCTATTCTAACCTTTTTCACGATTTGACTAACAGATCTGTTCGGAGAAGCTCTGCTCAGTTTTTCAACATCATTGGTAGAAGACATGGAAGCCTGAGTCCTAAGTTTCAATCCAGGAACGGGATTTAGGAGACCCAATGAATTCTTAAAGCATAAGCGAGGTAACCAACCACAAGCTTTAGTTGATATATTCCCAGAACCTTCATACCCATCATATTCATCTTCACTTTCTTTCTCTTCAATATCCTGGCCATAATTTGAGATAATTATTGACTGAGATTTACTAGGAGGAGGTGTCCTATTCCCATGAACCACCTTCGTAATTTGTCTTAATTGTTCAACAACCACAGGTTGCTTTCTTGAAGCATAATGAGCTGGCTCCAAAGCCATTGCCTTGGCCGCAGGTAAGAAGCGATTCATCATGAAATCTCGTGTTTGTTGATCCTTGGAAAAGTTTCCTGATGGCTTCACAACCGGAACATCAAAGCCACTCACACCACTTGCACTACAGTTCATGGAGATTGAATCTGTTGGGGACAAAGTGTCAAGTGCATCAGAGTAAACATCATCGTCATCTGAATTCATACCTGATTTCTCATTGGGTCCCTCTCTAGAGTAATCTGACTTTCTTACGTTCTTGTTGAAAGAATTTGCTTCAGCTTTGGGCCTAGACAAACTTTGATCGTTGGATTTCTTTTCCTTCTGGTGCTTTGCAAGATCCAACACCTTTCTCGGAGGATTCCTTTGAGTAACAGAAGCCTGCTTGGGGACTTTAGGCTCTGGCTTTTCCTTCTGGTGCTTTACAACATCCAACACCCTTCTGGAAGAAGTAAGTGGCTTAACAGAAGCCTCCTTGGGGACTTTAGGCTCACGTTTTCCCTTATGGTGCCTTACAATATCCAACGACCTTCTAGGAGGAACCTTTGGAGTAACAGAAGCATCCTCGGCAACTTTAGGTGGCTCCATAGAATTATCCTTTGCTCTACCAGGGATCTGTTCCCAGTGGAAAGGAACTGCAACAGGTTCAGTCACTTGATCCAAACTTGTGTCTGGTTTGTATGGAGGAAGAGCATGGCGTCTATTGAGCCGGGAATTCTCAAGTTTCTTAGTTTTTGCTCCATCTGAAGTTGTTGCTATGTTAGAAATTCGCCTCACTGATAGGAGCGGTGCATTTAAATTCAATTTCCGTTCCGCCATTGCTTCTCAGAACCAAACAACTTCTATCAACTCACTCTTTGACGGAAGTTTACCAATCAAGAAAATGTGATTGCCGATGAGAAAGATCCATAGGTGCAACCATGGCAAATCCCTCTATATCCCAGCTCTACAAAATGAATCTGAAAATAAACTGATTAACAGTTAGGAGAACAATCCAAGCATCTTAATAAATAGAATACACCATAGTAACTCATAAGCGCAATTTCAACTTATACATGGCATGATAGAAATCGAGAGCTGCAAAAAAGGAAATAGAAAATGATATGTGCACGTTCCAAAAGAGCATGTCATCATATAACAACACTTGAAGAGCAAGTGCATTAATTGTTCCCTTAATTAAAGTAGGAAAACGGATCATGAAGACATTTATATTATCCATTGCCATATAATTTTCAGGATATTGGGATCTGTGAAACAATAACCTCTCTCTCTCTCTCTCTCTCTCTCTCTCTCTCTCTCTCTCTCTATATATATATATATATATATATATATATATTGGGATCTGTGAAACAATAACCTCATCCAACAAACTCTCCTGAAGATCAGAGCACATCAATGAAAAGCAATATCCAATTCTTCTTTCCTTATTTTCTTCTTCAATTTCTCAGCAACCAAGATGGGAAAGTTATGCCAAGATCCGATTTTAACCACACAGATACAGTTATCAAATTAGCATAGCCATACGATTGCCAAGATTATCGTTCATTAAACTCAAAAAAAAAAATCAAGATGGGAATTTATTGCATGACCTGAATCTTCATCTACTTTATGCAAGTGGCATGCATTATCAAGAAAGCATGTGTTCTGGTCAAGAAGCAACCAACCTCATCAACATCTTTAAACTAACACTTACTCTAAACAGTTGAAACATCATCCACTCATAAATCTTTAACCAAGAACCAACAAACTGACATAAAAATCAATGAACTTCCAAAAACCAAAAAAGAAACTGGAATAGGCAATTTAAACAAAGGGATTGCTTTAATATTCTTGAAATAAAAAGAGATGCAAAGAACATACCTGAATGGTCCAATGATAAAGTTTTGACCGGTGTTTATCAAAGTTACAAGTTCAACAAATGAAACTGGAACGAAGAGAGAAGGACGTGGAGCATAAAACCAGTGAATGAGTGAGCAAAGGAAGTGAGGTTGGTGTTCTGCAAAGGGATCCTAAAATTATGGCATGAATTTGGGGAATGAGTGAAAACAAAGAAAAGGGAGGGAGGGGGAGAGAGAGAGAGAGAGAGCTTATTACTACTACTTTCCTTTTGCTTTGTGTTTGCAAGTATTATACAGTAAGAAAGATACAAGGTAAGGCACTCGACATCATGGGGAGAAGCTGACTGAGACAAGGATAACCCCTTTGCTACGTTGTTCTCAGTCGCTTGGTCTTCTCCTTTTACTGAATTTTCAACAATAATGTGCTTCATTTCATAATTCATTAAATTAATGAAAAGTTAAGGATTAAATATTCAATCCACCATAGAAAAAAAACCCAGACTGAATTATACTCCACACATTTATGAAAATATTACTATATAATTTTTTATGAACTCATCTTAGATGTGAACTCGTAATAAAAAGGTAGCACACTCATTTATTTAGTATTTTGGTCCTATGGTGAATTATATATATTTTTAATTTTTTTATTTAAAAATATAATAATTTTTTTATGATA
>Ga0325403_1007700_pt1 | contig 10293 bp, 12 predicted proteins | sample PopdelMetagenome_19_FD_205665 | JGI IMG/M metagenome (GOLD analysis project Ga0325403, IMG submission 205665) | Populus deltoides microbial communities from Bellville, Georgia, United States - Xylem-PdKOR-R4 | ecosystem: Host-associated > Plants > Phyllosphere > Stem > Wood/Secondary xylem...
ACACAATTTGACTCAAAACTGACTAGTTCATCCACCACATAGAAACCTGCAATCTTTGCGTGTAGGTGAGTTATGCATGTGAATTTCACCAGTTTTTTACACGGTGTGTCCAAAACAGACACCACTGGGCTAAAGTTTTCCGCAGAAAATCATATTAGAAATTACATCGCATATGGGTACCAGCGCAGTAAATTTCACGTTGTTATGAGGATCTATTCCTTGGTCGGATTGAAAGTCCATAGTTATAAAACTCGCAAAAAAAAATGTTTTTTCAAGATTTAAAAAAGAGTAACGATGTCATTTTGGGAAAAAATCCAAACTGTTTTTTACTTGATTGACCTGTCAAGTTGACCAGGTTTGACCCATTCAACGCCCAACCCCATTCGATATGAGATATGAGTAGGGTTTATTAACAGTGATCACAGGTACAAAGAATCATATAGAGTTATAGACAAAGGACTAGTTAAAATATACTAAAAGATGATTACCCAGGTTGAATCTACTTATCATTACAATTTTTGCATTTCACAACTTTTGTGACAAGATACAAGTAAGCTTGAGATGCCAAAAAAGGCAAGCATAGGCCAACTTAAAAATATTGTTGGTGTTCATGATCCCATCATCAGGCAAATCAAGAAAAGATACATGCTTTGAAAAGAGTACATGATACAATACAGCATGTATATGCTCAGAAGGCTTATATGAGGTTTCTTAAAATGTCTTTCGTATATACGAACTCCTAGGTCGATCATTATGTTGTATCTGGAATTTGTGTACAGAATCTTAAACCCTAACCTCGCGTTTCGAATGTGGAAGAGGAGATTCTATGCTTGGGTACAGAATTATATGCTTGGGTCAATAAATCATATAACTAGAATAATAGCAGTCAATCCCAGAATGCCACTGTAGGTAAGACAACAGGTACACAAACACATGGCAAAAAGGTCCCCGGGCTCGCAGGATTATGCTGCCAGGCCCCTACAACACAACTAAGGAGCAGAACTAGCAAGGAAGTCGCTTCACATCCAGGAAAAATTAATGGTGCAAGAAACAAACGTTTACCTTCTTAGCTGTTCTTGAACCATGTTCCAGGCCTCGGTACGAGTATCCATGTAACAAACTTCCCTAGCCCATACATTCTGCATGGGATGCGGGGCCATCTCCATTTGCACAAGGTGCTCCTTTTCCAACTGATTAACAGCATTCATCTCCATCGCACTGGCTGTAACAGTCTGTCAATAGCAAAAAGATGTGATAGTGTTAGGGGAGCTCAAACCAAAAAAATTTAGAATCTTGCTCATATGACAATGTGAAGCCTTGTTTTTCTATATCCTATGAAACTATTGGAAAACTCCATATTTCAGGTTACTTTTGCCGTATCTCATGGAAATATTGGAGAACTCAATATTTCAGGTTACTAGACAGCGATTAGATTGACATAGAACTAAACCAAAATTATTTAGTTCTGGATGATTCACTGTCCTGAACTCGAGATACAAATTATTTCTTGTACTTTGGTGGTTTAATTTCTCCATGAATTCATTTCAGATAGACTATAAACTTACCCAAAATGTTCCAAAGCAAGCATGGAAGATTATGAATTTCAGGAGGTTGTCATCTGAGCTGCTGAGGTCATCATCTGAACTGACAGAAACATTAAGATCTTGATATGAAGAATCTACCATTGACCCATGGTTTTTCACGACAATCCTGCGATGCTTCTTTAACATCTTTTCAAGATGATACATAGTGGTTTTCCAGGAACTCTTGGTAATCCCTGCCCACTTTAATGTGCAGCCACTGCTTTCAAAAGCTCTCATCGGAAGTTCTTCATGCAGCCTTAACAAAGTTGCTGCTCTTTCAGCATTAGCCCAGCAATAACATGATGATGATCCATCATCTATACATGCAAAGAGAGGATAATATGATTGCATAGGAATTAGAAAGAAAAATGTCCAATGAAAAGACGAAAGACAGCTTGTAAATGATATCCTTTTGTATTCCATTGTGCATCTTTCACAATTGCCTCAATATACACGCAAGGGGCCTGTCTAATTCATGATAAATTAAAGCTCGACTACATATAATTTAATAAACCATTTAGCCATCACATAGTTTTACAATTAACAATAGCTTTAATTCAGTAATGCAAAAGGTGCTGCATAACAAGGCACATTGTGGATCCGTTTAGTATGTGCTCTATTTTCTTGTATCACAATAAAGAACTCCCAATTGAGGTTTGATTAAAGCTGTTTCAAGTTGTCCGTGCAGATAGTGAGAGAGAAAAGTGATTAATACCATATAGTCATGATATAAATGCTTTATAAAGATGAGAAATAACTTACCCAGCACAAAAGAAGCAAGTGGAATGTCAAGAAAATGTTGCATGGAGTGAACTTTTGATGCCAAATATTTTCTGTTCTCCAGAACCAGGACATGAACAGCAACAACCTATCATAAACATAAGCAAATAAATCATGGTTACAAGTATTTCACACAATTAATGTTCACTTCTTCCTATCAGGCAATAACAAATTACAAAGGAAGGATGCAATTGAGAGAATAACGGATAAATTCATGAATCTAACAAAAATTACCCTGCAATAGAACTTCACAGGTGTGCTCTCTGTGCGTTGATTCAATTCTGAAATCATAACAAACGAAACTTTGTCCAAAGGGGCAGCTGATGATCTGTATAACCACAAATCAGAAGAATTTTCCTGGGACGCTTCATTTGCAACCCTTATGGAATTGATCACTATAAATGAAGCAGGAGTCAGCATCAATCTGTTTGTTCCCCTGAAAAACCAAGAAACAACAATTGATAATATGCTAACTTCTTACTAAACCATAAAGGATTGGTTTAGGAGCAGGTTTCACAAAGAGGCTTAACATGAAGGGGAGACACGGTTCATAAATAACATGATTAAAGGGAAGAGCAAAGGACACTGAAGGATAGATCAGCCACTATGCAAACAACAGATCATACATGTCAAATATCACAATAGCACAACTTTAAACCTAACAAAGTGAGTATGAACACAAATTGGTGTATGCATTACCTTATTACTCATGCAAGATCTGAAACTAATAACAATATACACATAGCCAAGAACTCTAATAAATACAGCTTTCAACAAAACTCCCTGACTGTAGATTGTAAAAATAGATATCTCAGGAACCCTATATTGCTCCATACCACACTATACTGTAAAAAATGAGCCAATAATGTCATTTTGGACACTGAGCAAAGCAATTATTCCCAGCCCCCAAACTAGGGCCCAGTTTGCAATCATACCTCTCTTTTCAAATCAGTAACTGCAGATGCTACTCTTTTACAGTTTTACACAATGCAGTGAAACTTTCCCCTGCCATCTTTAGATGCAATATCCAGTGCTTATCTGCACTTATTTTCTTATCACAGCACTTAAAATCTTAATCTTGTTGGTTTTTGACACCGAAGGATATGGAATGACAATAGATACTCAAAAGGACTTCAAAGAAAATACCTTCTTACAACTACCTCTAAAGCAAAATTGTATAACAACCTCTTCCGATACCTGGAAGGTCTTTTTCTTTATTTTTTTGTAAAGCTATTATAACATCCTCTGATATACAAAGTTCAAGAAGCACTAGTTCAATGTTGAGAGCTGATGAGATCCATATTCCAAAAATTAAAAAAGAAATGTTACAATAGTATTGCAATAACATCCGTATGAAGTACTATAATATAGACCAATATAATTCAAGCAATACAGCTCATGACTTTTTTGGATTCCATACCTCAATTTAAGAACTCGATGAAATGTGGCATTTACACCAGCTCCAAATCCAACAGCATATGCATGTTTGCTCAAAGAACCAAAAATTCTCACCTATTAAATGAATCCATCATTAATAAAAAAATCTCTAAGAGAAAAAAAAAATACAGCAAGATGAAGCAGTTATATATAAATAAAAAATAAAAGTGGAGAATTAAATCAGAATACACAACTTCCAGGTTACGGAGATGGTCTGAAAGGAAATTACCATTTGCTTGTCTACTAAAACATGAACACAACAACTGCTTGGAATCCCCTGAAAGCATCCCATATGAGGAATGTCACTCACAGTTTCACAGCTTGAATGAGCATTGGCCAAATTGGAGTTTAAAAAATGAAAGGCGACAACATTGCCAAGCACAGATATTAAATTTCCTTCAGGAAAAACACAACAGGAATTGGAAGATGCGAAGGGCGTACTAGATGCAGACATTTTGGTCATAAAGTGAGGAGATCCATTGAAAGCCTCTTCTGGCATCACAACTGGCATGAAGCCTTCTTTCATTTTGTTAAGCTTCAGTACCAAAAGATGCATTATATCGGCAGAGAGATGAAGCTGGACATCTGAGCATTCTGGAGAGTTTCCAGTAGACCTCCTGAGAAGTAGCTCAACTTGATTTTTCATCAGAACCTCTTCATTGCTTAGAGAAGAATCACCAGGAGGAGCATCATCTAATGATTTATCATTTGTAACATCATCAGATGAGAATGAAAGGCTCCACAAACATATTCTGGAAGAGACACAAATATTACCACCACCAGTATTGTTGTAGTCCTCAAGACAGCAAAAAGATTCTTCTTTATGGTGCTTTATTACATAGTAACCCCCAATCTGCAGCATCTGCAATTTAGATGAAAGTCAATGTAAGTTGTCCTACATGGTAAGTAAAATAGCAAAACTATTTTATCATTCCTGCACTGGATGAATACCAAAACTCTGAAAATTGAGGGAAATGAAGAAAACTGAGGGGATCTGACACACCTGATACCTGAATAAACTGTCAGAACTGAACTCCAGCAATATCTTCCTGCCACTTGGTTTATAATCAGCACCAATCTTTACCTTGCAATTTGTGCAGCACAACTTCCCTGAACTAACCAAGTTGTGACTGTTGGCATTTCTAGCAATGGCCAAACATGGAATTTCAGGACAGCTCAGTTCTCCACATTTCCACTTAGTTGATTCCCTAAGAGAACCAGAGCAAGCGCTCAGCTCACTGCCAACATAGCTCTGATCATCAACCAAAACTGAAACAAAAGCCTGGCTGGGCATGCAATCCATCTTACACTTCTTATTGGGTAAATATTCTTCGTTGTTTTCACCAATGTAATGTCTCAAGGGTTTGTTCAGCCAAATCCTTGAAATCTCACCAGAATGTGCAATTGGATCCATGCCTGCAATAGACAGGTCCCAAGGCAGGACAACAGCCTCAACAAACACATTGGCCCTGTTTGGTATCACTGGATCACCTTGTAACTGTGGACATGAATGTAGAAAGATCAGAATTCTGTAACTGAACAAAGCAATATAGTTATTAAGCATGCAAACAGAAATTCTTTTTTCTTTTTTACTTTCTTAACTTCGTGGACTCATGCAGTAGCTGAAGGGGAAATTACTTGGAGCACGTTTTATAAGGCTTGATAAAACTCTATTTGGCATATGCAAGCGTACCTGATGTAGCAAAGGATATTTGTGTAAGATCCAAATCAAGTGAAATCTTCCACTTTGAAGTTCCTGGAGATCTTCATTAAAGGGCACAGAAGGATAAAAGCAAAGATTTTTGCAGGTTGCACGGCTTAAGTGAAAATAGGAATAGATTGCCAAGTTCATCTCTGTTGCCCGTGGCACATAATGAAAGATATGGCTGCATGAGAGAGACTCATTGTTGAGCAACCCCAAATGATCCACAACCTTAGGCATGCCTTCCATAACGAGACTATAGTCAACAACCTGTAAAATGAAGCCAAAACAAAGTGACTAAAGATACTTGAAAAATCTATTTGAAAGATGAGTGCATATAATCTATAAACTTCAAATACATTAAGCGGACAAGATGATGGGAAAAGGTTTTGGAATCATCATTAGCTACACCTCATAGATGTTATTGGTCTTCCAAGTGGATGGAAGGTCGGGTACCAGAACATCGATGCTTCCAGTCGCATCAACTAACTGCAACCTTCCAGAAGATGGAGAGATCTGGAGGATCAGTAAAAATATTTATAAAATCAAAAGGAGCTTATAACTTCATCCATATCATCTTGACAAAATTAGAAAAGATGGAGAAGAGCCCAAAAAGTGCAAGGGACGGCATCTAAACAAACAATGATGCAACTATAAACAAGCAAACATACACACTCATACTGCATATATAATTTAAAAACAAAAACTAAAAAACAAATACAAGAAGCTCATTTTGTGCACTCATCCACTTATTAAGATAACTTATTTTCTGTATAAATCTAATTGGCACTTATGGACAGCAGTGTTTTACTAGTCAATCTATATCAAAGACCACTTTGGCATATCCATCATCAAAGTTAAGTTTAACCCTTTGTTTTCTCTAAACAAGCCTTTTGAACCTAGGTTTAGAATTGCAAAAATATCCAGCACCCATGCTACAATTTATCATGATTTGCTGGTTCTACCCTCACAATTATTATAAGTACCCTTTTTAGAATATTGAAATAATAAAATAAACATAATATTGCCTAATCTTAAGTACATTCTTCTCCTATTTCTTACCAATCACCCATGCATCCTCTTCTTCATCAAAAACCTGAACAATTACGCTACAGATGTCCACTCGTGCCTCAGTTACATGTTTATCCATTAATATGTTAATACAGTGGGGAAAAAATGCCGTCCATGCTTGCTTCTGCATGTCAAAGCTGAATATTTGACCAGAATAGCACAAACAGTTGCACTAATAAAGTCTACTACATGCTCTACATTGAAGTTACATCTCTAACCTTCAGACTTCCAAGCAAAAGAATGCCTATATCTTCGCTCGAAAAATTCCTCCTCAATGGCAAACAATAAGATGTCCTTTCATGTGACAGTAAGTTAAAGCGAGATTTTTCCTGTGAAGTATGACAGTCCTTTGATACTGTCCTCGTCCACATGTTATCACAATGACTGAGCAAAATAGAGATAGGTGCCACCTGAAAAAAGTAGAAGGAAAATGAACCTTTTGCTTTCATATGACCATATTGGCTAAAAAATAATATGACCACTCCATACAGTCAGATCAAATCAGCCCTCGGATGAGCTGATGCAAGCTGTTGCAAAGATGTTTTGAATGGGGCTCAAAACTAAAAGCTTACCAATTTCAGGTTACCATGATATGGCTCACTACCACAGCCACATGATTCATGCCTGCATAATTCTGTCAGTACTCCAAGCTGCCAAATTGAAAGGAAAAAAAAAACACTCATTACAAGGTAACACACACACACACACACACACACATATGCATGTATGTATGCATGCATGCATGTATGTATAACAAAAAAGACCGGTATCAGTTTCATCTAACTGTGGATTTACCAATTTACCCGAGCTCGAAAAATTGATTCAGGTAAATGTGATCTAGCAAACATCTGAGCTAGCCCTTCCTTCTGATAACACCTTGCACCCATCCACGTCAAGTTAGCATATGATATCAAGGCTTATAAGCATGGATGTGAAAAGAAATGCACAGGCACAGGAAACTCCAACCAGTTCTTTGACAGAAGCAAAACCTAGAGAGAGTAAATTACATGTTTTGATCCCAGAATCTCCTTTTCAGATAAAATCCCAGCAAACTTCTTCCGAAAGCATGAAATAACAAGCAGTGTCCTGAAACTCGGCCATCATATGTAAAGAAAATCAATTAAAAATTTAATGCATTCCAATCATCTTGTAAAATATTGAATTTCCCAGGACCATGCTCAGATTCCATACCATAGTCTGGCAGAAAATGTCAAGGACTCAATGAACTTCCCCAGCTGACTCTGTGACTGGGCCACCATATGGCATCTGCAGCATACAATTGAATCGGTAACATACATGTGGGCCAGGTTATAATGTTCTAAAGAAGTTACTACATGTTTTCCTACCACTCAGCGAGACAAAATTTCAAAATATCAGGGCACATGCCAAAATTAATACAGAATCAGTTTGGGTCCAGTATCAGAAATGGTACCGCTCAATTTCCATGAGAAGTAAGCATAAGCCCACAATAATCGTTAAGAGAAGTTCAAGAGACATAATTTAGTAGCCCATACCCGGTTTCCAATGGGGAGAACGATTCCACAGTAATGCTAGTTTTGAAGCAAGCCCCAAGTACGAGCATTTTTGTCCAAGAAAATTTTGGATTCACAAAATGGACATTCCTCGCTGATATCTAAAACAAAAACTAATGGTGAGAAAAAAAATCGGGTTGCCACTCTCATAAGTTAAAGTGATCAAACTTTAATTGTACTAATTGAATTATTTTAGATATAAAAAAAGGTAGAAAGTTTAGTTCACTTACAATCGCACCCTCTCTAAGACTATGTGGTGCAGTAACTAGCTGATCCGTTAATAAAAGCCACACTTCCTTGTCCAATTCAACAACCATCCCTTGCATATACACACCTCTTACAACTCCGGTATAAACACCACATTCCCCAATCCCTCGGATAACATTTCTCGAGAGCGGTGGCCATTCCTTCAACACTTTTGGCAATTGCAAAACAGAATATTCAGTAGTCACAAACATCAATTGAGACTCCTCTTTTCCTATAAAAACTAACTTCTTTTTCAACCCAGATAGCATAATCACAATCCCTACAAGCTTCGTAATCACAGGATGCCAACACCACGAAGCACCACAAAAATACACAAAGGAAGGTTTTGTAAAAGAATGGGAATCGTTTCCTTGATCTACGCTATGCGAAAACTTAATTGATTCTGGAGAATTACATGTTTTACACTGACAAACCATAATTCGCGCAACAAACCCTCTAAGATTTTGTGATTTACCATCACCAATTGAACAAGGAACAATAAAAACAGGACTTATCGATTCAATTGGACCGTTAACGCTATAACGTGCCTTGGATTGATCTTCTTCATTAGAAGGCGAACCTGAAACTAATGGAAATAAATCTAAGGAACTCGAACTGCGAGATATTACACTACTGGTTGAATCTAAAAAACTCCATTTGATAATCTCTAAGAAGCCGCCGCCACAGAAATGTTTCAAAGGAATGAAATTCCAAGCGAGAACTCGAATCTTCTTCCCGATTATATTGACACGGAAATCGAGAATATCACAGCAGATTATGGATGAATCATCGGAGAATCGAAAGCAATTCCTGGTTGGACATTTTAGGGTTTCGGTTGGGAGAGTTAGGGTTCCGAGTAAGATCACTGAGTGGTTCAAGGGAGTAAGAATTTTAGAGTTAGGGTTTGTGGAAGGTGGTGGTGATTGAGATTGGGGTTTTTGGTTTGTTGAGTTTAGTTTGGATTTGAGGGAAGATGTAGCGGTGAGTGGCTGAGCACGGAGAACTAGCTCTTTGACTGTGAGTACTGCAGCTGTTTCTTCCATGAATTTGCAATCGATTGATGAGTCAGGTTGAGCGAAGCTTAGCTGAGTGTGAGAGCGAGAAGGGGAATGCGAAGGACAGAGCGGGAACCAGTAGATATTTTAAAAGGCTTTTCTTTTGCTGTCCGCTGAGAAGGGGGCAGCAATGGGTTTGACTTTATGGGCTGTTGATATTGCTTTTGCTCACACCTTTTGGGCTCGTGAAAGAAGATACGTTTATGGCCCTGCAGATTTATTTAAGAATTTAAGCTGTTGATCCCTTGTTTTTGTTTTTGTGATTCGAACTTACTTTCCAAAAAAATTTAACCTAATAAAATATTAAATTTTTTATATTTTTTTATAATTTTAATGTAATGGTATTAAAAATAAAAAATATATATATTATTTATTTATTTTAATATATTTTCAATTGAAAAATACTCTACACCGCATTATCAATCATACATTTAAGGTGTGTTTGATATTATGATGGATGTCGCATGTATTCATCTAAGCTCCCTCTTTATCTAGGTGTCGCTTATGTTCCAAACGAGCCCTCAATTTAATTTATGGGACCTTTTATATTTTCTCCTTCTTTCCTCTTATCCTAACCTTGCAAAAAATAAAAGTTGCCAATCATTTTGTTATTTCTTTACATTTAGTTCATGTTATTTATTACTGTTTGTTTTATTTAAGATGATTTATGAAACTGAATTTTTTTTCAAGTTCAACCCTTTTAATTTTTTATTTTCAGATTTAGTCCTCATTCGTTTAATTAATATTTGTTTTATTTAATATGATTTTTAATTGTTTATTCTTTTTACTATTTCATTATTTTTAGGGTTTTTTCTACCAATTTGATACTCATTAGTTGATTGCTAATTTTTATTTCCTTGGAAATTTTCTTAGATTAATCTTTTTTT
>Ga0325403_1007702_pt1 | contig 10293 bp, 9 predicted proteins | sample PopdelMetagenome_19_FD_205665 | JGI IMG/M metagenome (GOLD analysis project Ga0325403, IMG submission 205665) | Populus deltoides microbial communities from Bellville, Georgia, United States - Xylem-PdKOR-R4 | ecosystem: Host-associated > Plants > Phyllosphere > Stem > Wood/Secondary xylem...
ATCATGCCTTCTCTTTAGGTGTCAGGGCTAAAAGAATAAGTTTATTTAAGAATTAAAGAAATAAACTCTAAACTTATACGCAAGATTATTTATTTAAATTAAATTCATTTTATTGATATATATATATATATATTCATTTTATTTATGCAATGGTCGTTGTAGCATGTGACTAAATTCAAAAGGCATTATCTTTCTATAAAAAAAATCAGACTAATTCTTTTTTTTTTATTAGCGTGGGGTGTCCGGGTCAGCTTACGCACACCACGACTATTCCCCACGGCCCACTGAACATCCTGCAAGCCCAGTGAGCAAGTAAAGCACCGCGGGGGTGACAAGGTGCACATAGAGGATCGAACCTGGAACGGGGACGGAACAAGTCACATGATTGACCACAGCGACTAGGCCCTCAAGTGCAAAATCAGACTAATTCTTAATCTTCGCGTGCCTTGGTGTTGGACCGCTGCATTTGAAATAAACCACATTCTCTTGTTCTTGTTGGGCAAAAAAATACTTAATTTTCTTCCACTTATTACTTGAGCAACTATCACCTGTACCACTAACATCTTTTAAGAATTCATTGACACCCCAACACAATCAATATTCTCTTCTCCCTTTTTAACCTATGATCAATGGGGAATTGAAACACTATTTTTCAAAAAATTAATTTTTTATTTAAAATTAATTTTTTTATGTTTTTCGATCGTTTTGTAACTTCTAGTATTAAAAATAAATTTTTTTTAAAAAAATATTATTTTAATATATTTCAAGCAAAAAAAATACTTTAAAAAGTAATCGTTATCATACTCTCAAACACCCCGTTATTTTCTAATTTGAAATTCACCAAATCAATTTCTATCTTCTTCTTTTTTTCTCCTCTTCCTAGAGAAATATAAATGCATTTTAATCTTTCAAGATTCCTCCAATAATTAATTTATCATAATTTATTTCTTTTGTTTTAACAAATATTCATACACTTTATTGTCTCACAAGATAATTTATCCAAGTCAGTTTCTGACAATCTTAAGAATTCACCATTAAATTTAATAATAAATTCTCCACATCAATTTTGAATAACCTTTTAACTTCATCCATAAATTGACAATTCACAGTGACAATACAATTTAACAAGCATAATTATTTAACTTCATTTCTTAATAAACGATTGAATACATCAAAAAAATCTTGAATTTAGACTGCTATTCCACTAACCAAGTTCTTCAAACTCAATTTATACCAATCTTGAATTTTTTTTTTAAAAGAAAAACAAAGAACTCTTTCATCATACTTATAAAGATTTAAATTATATTTCTAATATTTTATTGAAGAATTTCATGGTAATTCAGTTTTTTTAAAAACTTTTTCTTCCTAATAAACATACTTAAGTTTTAACCAATGAACAGATGGAGTTAAATATTTTTTTATAAAAAATAAATATTTATATAAATGCAAAATAAATCTTAAATACTTAAATAATACAACATTCTAGTAATTGAAATTCCAAAATATATCAACATAATCTATCTATTTATCTATTTATGCCCACATCATCTACTGGATGGTTTAGGCTCATCAATAGCATGATCAAATCCTACTTCTACTTGAGTGGCTCCATTCCCTTTTTATGGTATCATCAAGAGTTAATATTTCTTCAAAGGTATCAAGTCCATTGCGGTAAATATTGAACTACCAATGCATATATGTACCTTAAAATATATATTGAACCATCAAATCATATACTTCTTCTCTATGCTCACACAATGCATATTTGTAAGTATCTCATTCCTATGTGCATCTCACCATGACACATAAGCTACATGATGTCCATTGCAACGCATCACCTGTATAGATGTCGACCATAATGTGTTGTCCATATCGCATTACCTGATCTGGAAAATGTAGCTTAACAATCTAAAAAAAATATCAACGAGACCAATAATGTCCATATGTTCATCCTGTTATTGCAAGTAGCTGGAACAACTAATCTTTCATCCAAATAAGGCATTCGAATGACTTGTAAAAGATAAGTTTCTTAAATATTAAACAACAATAATTCAATGAAATTAAGCTTTTTCTTTAACAAATGGTTCAAGAAATACATGGATAGTATGTTGCCTATCTAGCTTGTTCTGATGAAATAACAACACATGTGTTGAATTATTATCAATTACTCTACTGGCACACCATCTGACATTACAAATATGTTAGTTTAATTGCATTTTTAAAGTTACAATTAGACAATATAAAATGCATATAATTACAAAATAACATTGCAACACCTATATCCTAGTGAGAGTTGAATTGTAACCCTCATAGTCTGGGCAGTCATAAGTGGCAATTTGGGCATTTAAGACCGACCTATATGAAGATACTCTTAAAATCATAATTGTTATTAAATAAAAAAAAATGAGTTGTTTATTTCATGTTAATATTAAACATTTAAAATGTCAATAGTTATTTTAAATTTTTTGATTCATACCTGTAGAAGTAGCAAACATCTATCAATCTATTTGGCCATCTTCTTGCATGTAAGACATATATGTATGTACATGCATGCCAATATAGCAGATCCCTAACTATATATGAGAATGACATCAAAATCATCTAGAAGCGTTAGATAAATTAAAGGCACATGTCTCCTTGTGAAGTTTGTGAATAATACATGCCAAATAAATGCGGTATATATGTTTTGGCATACCTACATAACACATTAAAATTATCATATTAATTCGCATATACTTAACAGACTATCATAACATTCAAATCATAATTTAATGGATAACTCCATAAGACCTCGTTGTTAGCATTATATGGTGGTATGGTAAATGTCTCTTTAATATATTTAAAACGTATCGTACCCCCTTCAATTAAGAAGGAGGTGGTGCCAATTCAAATGCATACTCGCATAACACAATCCTATTATGAATGCTAGTAGATATGTCTTTTTGTCTATCAATAAGAAGTCTAAGCAAAATTGTCATATCATGTAGGGTCAGTGTCATCTCCTCATGTCTAAGATGGAATGTATGTGTCTCACGTCTCCATCACTCTATTAGTGCATGGATCAAGTCATAGTCAAACTTGATGTGCTCTAAACAACTAATGTATAAAAAAAAACAGCTTGAAAAACATATGGTTGAACCTGCTCATGTTATCTCATTCGCTTATGAGTTCGACAATAAATCATGGTCTTATCCTGCATAACAATTTAAAATGTAATTAAATAAATATATAATACCTTTAATGTTAAGTAATAAAGATATTTATTGAAATCAAATATTCTTACAATCTAGGTGAAAATATTTGTAGGACAGAAGTGTCTATGGGTCTAGTAGGCATGTATTGTGACTCAAACTCTCCATGAAAATAGTCGTTCTCTCAAGGAATGTCATCATCATAATATGGCACTCAATATGAGAATAAGATCCATCACCTCGAGTGCATGACATCCTATGTAAGAGTACCTGTGTTTAATGTAAAATTAGATAAGCTTAATAAAAAAATATCATAATATATTTTAACAAATGTATGTTTTGTTATACAATTGTATTATCATACATACTTGTCGATTAGAACATGTTTTTCTATTTTGACCTATTTCATTACATATGTCACGTCTATAATGTGCATGACCCTCTCTTGCATCCATCTCGTTGTGCAAACAAGTAGACATTTGTCGAATACGCCCAAATTTCCATCTAGATAAGTCTACTTCAACTAGAGGTCCAGTGTAATCACTCCATTCTAACTCATTTGGTAATGGACAGAATGATATGCCATATGCTAATTTGTAACTCTGAACCATGTAATGATTATCAATAAACTATGTAGAGTTTACGTGATTCTTAGCACAACATGCAAGAACATATGAACATGGACGTTGGGTTGTCTGCCATTTATAATAAGTGTATGTTCTATGTTGCGATGTCGTGGTCGTACAAATTAATTACCCTATTTTAAAACACAACACACAAGATAGTATAGAGCAAGTATGGGGTCGATTCCATGAGGAAGGTTCAAGTCAGATTTTTATGCTAGATGATATGCAATTTGGTGGGGTTTGGAGATTATCTAGGCTAAAAAAAAAGTAAACAGAAGGAAGCAATCAATGTTAAATCAAAGAAAACCAAAATTTATATATAAAAAAAAAAAAACAAACTTTGGTCACAAGTAAACGTCCACCTATAGAAATCAGAACTGATCATGGAAACGAAACATCAAATTATACTCTGAATATTTATCTTTTCTTATGTTGATTAGTTAACAGATCCACTGTATAACTAATCCTAGCTATTAAACAACCATAATGTTTGTACTAGTAATTTAATTCAATGGCAGCTTTAAGAACTAGATGAGTTGATTAATCAAGACAACATAACTGTTCACAGTCCATATTTGATTTGATCAATCGAATGTTCTCTCTAAGATTAATAACGTAGATCCACCACAATTATTAAACTCAGATGCTTTATAAGTTCATATCCCATAACTCCGGTTTTGATATCGAACTTAGCAATAGATTATCTACAATAATAACTTAGAGTCAGCTCTAGCAATTAAAATAAACAATCATAGAAAAAATAAGCATAGGAGGACAAACATATTCATCGTATAAACTGAAAGGAAAAGATAAAATAAATCACATAATTCTTGAAATCTGAAGGTTTTCGTGTCCTTGTAACCTAGGAAAAAAGTTTAGCCTTGCATGTCTACTGAACAATTAATCAAAAAAAGGAAGAAAACATGATTTCGGGTTTTGTTGGAGGAATGTGTGTTTTTACTCTCTTGGCTGGCCGTTCTTCCTTTTCCATTCTCTTTTTCTTTTTATATCCTAGAAAATCCTGATCCCTTCTCTACAAAATAGTCCTTTTCTAAGTAGACAATTTACATTTAAATAACTATTTAATTTTCTAAAAAAGAGAAATAGCCTTACATAAAATCTCCAAGCTTTGACTTTTGACTTAGAGGAGCTAAATTGCTGAAATAAAGACTTGGATGTCAGTTTGGATGCTTTGGGACATAATTTGAACTTGTTTCTTCACAAAACTTGTCTGTTAGCAGAATTCATGTGTTATCTTAGAAAAATCATATATCTTTCATATGAGCTCCTTTTCTGCTGAAATTTGGTAGGCTGATAGGCCTTCGAGTCCTAAATTCATAAAAATTTAGTTTGCATCAAATGGACTTTTTTAGCTCAAGATATTCAAGTCGAAATGGTCGTAGGTCAACACTGGCAGAATGTAAGATTTGACTTTAAAGGCTACGATTTCCATGCTCTTTCTTCTTTTATTTTTCTTTCCTTATATGTATAGAAAGGTATGGATGGTAGCTTTCTAATTCCACTGGAATCTTTTCGTTTCGACCTCTAGAGCTTAAGCTCTACACAAAAAATTAAATGAAGGTCAAATCTGTCAATTATTTCAAATTTACTTCTTTTTAAATCTTTCATCCAAAAGTGCCTTCAAAACATAAAACAAAGAATATCAAGGCATTTTATGTATAAAACATAGGTAAAACACTAGGTAAATATGAGTAGAACTATCAAATAATATGGTTGCATCATTCTATGATTCAATCTAACTGCTCGTTAACTTTTTTTCCAACACCTGGTTTAAAGGGTGTTTGGCTTTAAGTTTCAATATGTTTTTCATCAAAATTTAAATGTTTTTTGATTTAAATTATTTTTTAGTATTTTTGGATTGTTGTAATGTGTTAATGTTAAAAATGTATTTTAAAAAACAAAACAAAAAATATTATTTTGATGCATTTCCGAGTGAAAAGCATTTTGAAAAGAAACCGCTATCACAATCTCAAACACCCTATTAATAGGGGTGTTGATTTGGAAAACATGTTGCTTAGAGTTCAACAACATTACAGTATGATCTCTTGATCTATACTTGCTCATTATCAATTCAACCTGAATTGATGGGGGCCAAATTATTCCACTTTGAATACAATCATTTGCTTCAAATTTCTGCTTGACCTAATAACTATTGCACCTATAAAATATCAATTGCACTAGAGCTAAAACAGGTATTGCATGAGCCCTTTCAAAATATAATTAAATTATTTTGAAAGATTAGTTTTCATATTACCATACCGGTGACTACCATCATAACATAATGCCCATTTTTCTTTTAGTTCTCGTTCATGTCATTCTTGATATGTTGGGTCCAACTTAAATATTCTTTCATACAACAAATCAAATTCGCATCTTGAAAATTCATAACACATCCTTATCAAATCTTTTTTTGTATATGGGTCTTTGAATTTATGATTGAAGTTGCTAACAAAATATCGAGCACAATATTCATGGTATCATATAGGTTCATGTCAAATTTATGTTACTACATTCTTTATGCTTTCATGTCTATCTGATATTATACATATACTTGTTCTATCATCGGTAACATATATCTATAAGCAAAGAAAAAACCATATCCAATTAAAATTATTTTTTTCATCAACATTTGCAAAAGACAATAAGAATATTGCATTATTTGTATCAGAAGTAACTACAAATCAATAACTTCTCATCATATCACCTATATAAATATGTGTTCAATACTGATAAGTGATCTATAGTACTTGAAACCTTCAACACAAGCTTCAAATGATAAAAAAAAACTCTTTAAAAAACCATTGTATTATCATCAAGATTTCTTTTATGCTTCCAATCAACACATATTCCAAAATTTGATTCTTTTATTGCCAACAACCTTTATAATTTTCAAAAAACTCCTCCTGTGAACCATAAAGATGATCAAGCACCTTTTATTTTGCAACTCAGCTTTGTTACATGATATTTTATATTTGTAATGTAATTTTATTTCATCTTGTATGCTTGCAACTATCATTGAAAAATTATTCATCACAAGCGTTAACAATAAAATTTGCATCGAGCTTATTATGAGTTTTTTGGACAAAGGTTAAGGTACATATGTTTGACCCTTTTAATTTTACCATCTCAAATGAATCCAATCTTTTATGATATTTTCATGCAAATACCGCTTACATTTAGGTGCTTGCACATATTATAATTGAACAAATATCGAGTTCAACTGTTGGACTCGATATTCGATTGAATATGCAATATGCCATCATTTAATTGCATTGATCAATTCATTCTTATTGTTGAATGTTTTTCCAACCTCCAAATCAAAGCCTCTTATTAAACATTTATGACTAAATTCTCAATCATGAGAAACAACAAAAGTAGACCCGGAAGCATCTCTAAATTCAGGAGCATGAGGTGTTGTTTCATCATCAACATTTAATATCACATTCAGGTCTAAAATCTCACCATCATCATTGTCACTGGGCTCAGAATAATCAAATCTATGTTGATCAATAAATGGATTATCAAACATAATATTATCAATCTTTTATAGCTAATCATTCAACAATAAATTGTTTTCCCCTCTACTAACTAACTTTGAAAGACCGGTTGATTGTGAGACGCTTATATATATTCAACCAAAAGTGAGGACACATAAAGATTTTGAGCGACTACTCACATACGATATCATCATGTTCAATCCACTTTGGATGAAAAAAATCAATCATTATCTTAAAACTGTCATCACATACAATCAATAATGGATAATATTGATGTTCACCTATTTGATACCTTTAAATTATTCCAACATCAATATCATTATAATTCTACCCAAGTCCATTACAAATAGTTTCTTTCATTTCCACATATGACATGCCTAAATTATCATTTAACAACAACATGTTCCCACCATTGTATGTGATATTATTGTTCACATCAGGAACAGTAATGCCACCATAATGACATAAAATAAATATGTTATAAGACATTTTGTAAAAATAAAATAAAAAAATCAAATTCTAATTAACTAGATGTAATTTTAACTAAATTGTGTTACCCAAATTCTAATTGGCAAAATTCACAGTAAATTTAATCAAATTTACAAAATTTAATGCAAAAGCATACCTGACCAAAATATATTTGATATTTAATGCTCAGTTGCATTAAATCAAACCCATGATCATAGCAAATTAAAATAATTCAAAGAAAATAGCAAATTCGATAACTTATTCACAATTCTATGCAACGAGGTTTCATGATACAATTTTTTTCATCTTTTGGATTTTACAAGTTATTTTTATTTTTTAGGTTTTTTAAAATAAAATTTCCATTTTTACAAGTTTTTTAATGTTTTTTTATAGGATTGTTCATATTTTTAAATTTTATTTTTTAAGGATTTTCAAAATTAATTTTACTTTTAGGGTTGTAAGATGTTTTTGTTTAGAAATGACAAAAGAGACATATGAGATAGGATATAAAAAACATATGAAAGTGAGAATTTCTTAAAAGAACCCATGAAGAAAGTGCACAATATATAATAACTATCTATATGGCTCGTTTCTGGCATGAATCAAATAAAACAAATTAAGAAAAAAATGATGTTCAATTATCGCAAGCGTGTTTTAAAAAAGAAAATGATGAAAAAAAAATAAAATAAAAATAAAAAACGATATCAACCCGTGTTAATCTATTAAGCCCGTGACCCAACTCATTTTACCAGAAACAACAAATTTAGAAAAACCTTGAAACCTAGTTCTCAACTAATTAAAAGTTGAAGAATAAAATTGAAAAAAAAACACAAAAGGATAAAAATAAAATAGAAATTGTAAGTCAAAAAGAGGCTTGAGCCTACCCGAGTTAACACGCCAAACCCACGGATCAAGTTATGAGATAGAGATAACCCGACATAAAAAAACAAAGAAAATCACGAAACCTGATTTTTAAAAAGACCAATGTCAAATTATGAGATGGAAAAAACAAGAAGAAAAAACCAATGTCAACCCTTGTTGGCCTATAAAACCCATGTGTTAAGCCATTTGATCGAAAAAACCAAATATGAAAAAACCATGAAGGCCAATTCTTAACAAATCAAATATTGAAAGAAGAAATTAAAAAAAAAATCAATCAAACAAAAACATCAAAAAGAAAGAACAATAATTAAAAGCCAAAAACAAAATGTGTGAACTCACCTGAGTTAACTTGCCAAACTCATAACTCAGGTTATGAGATTGGAATAATTTATAAAAATAAAAATAAAGAAAAAAATGATGCCTATTTTAAAAAAAAACGATACGAACCCGTGACATGGGCCATTTGATTGGAAACACAAAACCTGGAAAAAACCAGGAAGCCCAAATTTCAATAAATCAAATATCAAATGATGAAATTGAAAAAAAATTAATAAAAAAAAGGATTCGAAAGAAAAAAATAGCAATTAAAAGAATAAAGATCAAATTAAAAAAAAAATAAAGGATGGATAATTTTTTACTGAAAGGCTAAATTTAAAAATAAAAATCAATTTCATAAAAGAATTAAAGAAGAAACCACCAAGATAATAAGGACCAAATTTTATATAATCAACAAATTAAATATTGTGATTAAAGAATGAAATTGAAAACAATTAAAAGTTTACAAAAGTGGCAAGAAAAAAATGAAAAAAAAAAGAATCATGACCAAATTTAAAAAATAAAAAAATAAAAAATTTAAATTAAAGGATGCTATTGACCAAAAAAAAAAAACACTTACAAAAAGGCTTAGGACAAAGGAATAAAGACTCATACTCAAATATATCCAACCAAGGGAATTACCATGAACTTTTAAATGTTAGTTATGAATTTTGAGAAAAGAGAGAAAAAAAGATTATGGCGACAATTCATACAGTAAAACCTAACATGCGCCATCTATAGAGGAAGAGGATGCTGTGAGGAAGCCAATGACATGATAGAAGCAAATTTTTAATTACAGATGATGGTGTACACGCTGCCGAAGCATTGCAATGTCCTCCTCCATGCCTGATAGTTTTTTTTAATTAATGTGAAAGACTAATTTACCCCTCTATCAACCTTGTTATAATAATAAAAAAAAACCCACTTGAAAATTCAAAAATACTCCCAAAGAAAGCTTAAATTAATTTTGAAACAAATATTATTTTAGTAAATTTACCATGCTATAAAAAGTGAAATCTCAAAAAAGCCTCTAGAAACCAAATATCTTATTTTCTCTTTTAAGGATAGTGAATGTATTTCATTTCTTTGTTTTAAAAAGAGAGAAAAAACCTCTGTACCCCAAGAAAACAAAAATGACATTTATTATATGAAAAAATCAATTTTATCCATTAACTTAGTTTTTTAAACTAATTTGATAAAGGATAAAAACATCAATTCATTATTACAATCCAAATTAAACTCTTTCTAGCACTAAAGTAAATTTCTCATGCTCTATATATGGTAAATAATAAT
>Ga0325403_1007705_pt1 | contig 10292 bp, 8 predicted proteins | sample PopdelMetagenome_19_FD_205665 | JGI IMG/M metagenome (GOLD analysis project Ga0325403, IMG submission 205665) | Populus deltoides microbial communities from Bellville, Georgia, United States - Xylem-PdKOR-R4 | ecosystem: Host-associated > Plants > Phyllosphere > Stem > Wood/Secondary xylem...
TTAAGGTTTTGAAGATTATGTTTTGGGTTCGATTGATGAGCCAATTAGAATATTATAGGTTAATTGTTATGGGTAATGGTTTAATTAGTTGATTTTAAAAGATTTTGGGTAAGAATAATGATTTTGAGTTATGACTTGTGACATGATGATTTTGAGTTAGATATTTTCGTAGATCAGTAGTTGATCTATGAAAAAAATCTAGGTTTAAGGTTGAAGATGATGGAATTTCAATTTAATCCATTAATTTGTGGAAATTATAGTTTAGTCCCTGAACTTTAAAAAATTACACTTTGGTCCTAGGAGCAAAATTTGATATTCTGGAAAGAATTAAGGATGAACTATGGGTAGAATTTTAGTATAGTTATGAATTTATGACATTCTCAGTTTGGTCCTTTAATTTGGCAAAATTACAATGTAACCCTTAAAAATCTAAGGAAATTCCAGATTAGTCCCTAGCTTTAATTTCAGTTTTTCAGATTGGTTTTTGATGAATAATCAAGGTTTATGGGTGATTTATTACCAAGTTTTATGTTTTTGATTCCTTATAAATTAGATTTCAGGAAACTGTTTGGTTTTTAGGAAAAATAATTAGTTTTGTTCATAAACATATAAGATTATGAGTTAGACCCTAAGTTAAATGTATTAAATAGATTTTACATTCTTTTTCAGTATGTCTTATTTTGTATTAAGATAATTCTAATATTCTACCTACGAGACATTAGTAGGATTGCATTCGTATTTACTTCTATGTTATTTATACTTTTGAGTCAGGTGAATGAGTAATTTTTTATATGCTAGAGGATTAGTATAAACACTTGAATTATTAATATGGAATTGATTGTACTTCTTGGTAATTCTTATATTGTTATTTATTTCTAATTTGTGGTTAAGTATGGTAACTTATTGAAACTGAATCTTTGATATGAACCATTATGTACTTCTGAACTGATAGCTCCTCATTTAATTGATGTCATGAGTTGAGTCTTGAGATATGAATCTATTTGTATGGTTATGATATGAACTTATGATATGCTAGTCAGAATACCCTTACTAACATGATAGTGATAGTCTTTTTTGCACATTGTATATGAACCCTAGTTGCTCAGGGAGTCTCCAACCTATGACGACTGATCATTCCATAGTACGGAGCATCATACTCATTGCATTTTAATTTTCTGACAAGTCTTATCTTATGATATACTACTTGTTACGGCTTATTTGTGAAACTTTCTTATAAAAGCCTAAAGCTAAATTCATATATGTTTCTCTTTATCTCATTACCTTGTATGTATACATTGAAAGTTATCTACTCACAAAGTTATTAAACTCATTCTCTCGTTATTTGTTTTTTTTTTCAGGCTTATATCTTTATTAGCATGTCACTTTTGTTGAACTTCAGAACTTGCTTTTTTATTGTAATTAGTACTTTTCCTTTATATATAGTTGCTTTTCCTTTATATATAGTTGTGCTCCACAATTATAATATTTATATTAACTCTTGTATTAAGATAATCCATTTATATTATGGAGTTAGTTATGCTATCATGTTGTATAGAACTCTATTTTGTTCATGTAAGGAATAAGTTTGTATGTAAGTTTGAGTTTGCATAGGTATGTAACTTAAGAGGAGGACCTTATCTATGTGCCGATCAGAAATTCGGAGATCGGGTCTCGACAATCTTTCTTTATTGATCTTTGGAGCTTTATTTTCTTCACACAAGTCAAGAAGTTCAATATTAAATATGTTTTGTTGAGTTTTTTCTAAATTCCTTTTCGTTTCTTGTTGTCTTTTTTATTTTAAATTCATTTTGTTGGTATTGATTTGAGCTGTATGTTGAGTTTTTCTTATTCCTAGTTTCCTTATTGTTTTTTTATTGTTGTGTCTTTTTGAATCCATTAGTTGAACATTATAATCTAAAATGTTTTTATTGTTTTCGTTTAGTTCTTTAAAGAACTAAATAGATGAGCTAATAGGGGTAAAAGGCACAAAAAAAAAATGAGAATATTATCACGAAAAGCTAAATTATAAGTGAAATAGGTGTGGAGCGTCATATCCTTAAGTATGAACACATAAGGGAATATATGAGGATTATTAACTAATATGTTTTTTAGATTTAATGATGTCTTCCAAAAGAGAATCTTCACCTAAGAAGGAGAAAGAAACACTTTTTTTATTTTAAAAGCTATGCAACAACAATTTGAAAGGATAAATGTGTTGTTTAGCAAGGCAAAGGATCAAATAAATAAATAGTATATTGTGATTGCTAGTTTGCAAGAGAGGTTATTCTAAAAGGTTCCTGCTACTAGAAAGCTAGAAAAACATACCACCAAACATATAGATGAGTTTGTTAAGGAGAATGGGATGATAATTTGAATGAACTTGATCAAGCTTCATTTGAGAAATGAGGAATAATTTGGCAACATGGTATTTTTGGTAATAGGAGATTTCAACATTATGAGGATTTTTAACATAGAGGATCTAGGAGAGGTATTGCATTTAAAGATGGTTTGGAGAGGAACCTCAGGAGTATTAAGATGATGATTCTTGTTTTTCAATTGAAGAATGATCCATAAAATTACTTAGAGTAGAAAAATAAAGTGGAGTTAATTTTTTATTATTAGAGTTATTCGGAGGAGAAAATATAAAATTATTTGTGATTAATTTACTAATTATGCTATTATTTGGTGGGATTATCTTGTTTTGAGTATAAAAAGGAATCATGAGAGGCTTATTGATACCTAAGATAAGATGAAGGCAATGTACTATAAAAAGATGAAGGTAACTATAATTTAGGAGAATATAGAGGAGGATATGGAATCTACTATGACTAGATTATTAAATGGTTTGAACCGTGAGATAGAGAATATTGTAAAGTTACAACATTATGTAGAGTTACAACATTATGTAGAGTTAGGAAAACAAAAAATGAGAGAGGGAGTTATTGGTTGGCCAATATTTTAGCCACAAAAAAAATTCTTTCTTGGTGTCAATGGGTCCTTTTTTATGAGAAGAGTTCCAATGAGGTATTCTTTATGTTTCATATTGCTTGAAAAAGTAAATCAGATCTTGAAAAGTTTTTTGAAATCAAGTTTATTTTGTGTTTTGGGACTAATTGTTTTCCACATTGAAGACCTCAAATGGATTTTTGAAAGCTCTAGAATATTATTTTTTAAAAGTATTTTCAAGTGAAATATTAATTTTAGGGTCCAAAAAAGTTGGACTCTAAAATTTCAACCACTATCGTGGTGGTCAGAATATAGGTTCTTGAATGATATGTCATCTACTATTGCAAACTATAAGTTTTTTTTTTTAAAAAAAGCACAATATGTCATTCATCCTTATGAAAAAAATTACACAGGCTTATGAGCTTGTGTTTTCAGGCCAAGACGTGTTTGGGCTAGAGTTTCTTCTTAGGTTCATCTGCGTGTGATCATTTTTTAATTTTTTCTCTTAAATTTTTATTCAACCTATCCTTTTTTTATATGTATTTTTGTAGCTTTTATTATTTATTTTAATTTTTTTTATTAAGACCATCCCTCTTATTTTTTAGATTGTTAATCGTTCAAATAAACAAAAAAAATATTTTACAAGACAAGGTGATTAAACCTAGTAAGTGTTATGATCTAAGAAAAGGATTGGGCGAATTGACCCAGATTTGTCAAGAATTCCATCGTACTTGTATTTTTTTATAAAGAAAATGTTGAATCGGAGTCTTTAATTTTTTTTAAAAATAAGAAAATTGGGTTTTGGCCCAATTGACAATTGGATCATACCTTACGACCTGGGTCCACCCGCAACATCATCATGTTAATATTTATAATAAAAATTAAAATGACAACATCTATATATTTTTTTAGTCAAATTTGGTTTTGACTAGTTGACTAGCTTGCGGTTGAATTCATTAAATCGACCAGATCATATTAGTTCAAGTCTCACATGATTAAATTTGAATTCCATGTCAAACAAATAGTTGGGTTGAGGGCCTCGAGGTTAACTCACATAATTTAATGAGATAAAAAAAATCTAATTAGATATATACCTTTTTATCATTATTTTAAAGTGTCAAAGTTTTTTTTTTTCTATGTTAGCAGTAATTGTTTTTGACTTTTATTAAATGAATGAGATAGAAAAAATAAAATTATAGAGGTAATAGATATTAATAAGAGTAAAAGGAGTTATACTAGAAAATTATTTTGTTTTAATTAAATTTAAATTATTAATTTTTTTTATATAAAAACACATTTCATAAAAAAATCTTTGATGACTCATTATGAAACATATTCAAGCGTCTTGATATATTTTTATTTTTCATGTTCTCGGTTTGATATTTAATTAAAAAAATAGTATTTTGATAATATTAACATTTATTAGCACGTAGAAATCTTGGTCAATTTTATTAAATATATGTTACAAATCTTGAATTTATTATTATTTTTTTTCTAAATGATAAAAAAACAATTGATAATAATTTCATATTTTTTTTACATAAAAAAATATCAGACCACAATGAAGCCACGTAACTAATTATATATATATATATATATATATAACAACGAGTTGTTGTACAGTTTCAAGGCATCAAATTTCCTGAACTGCTAATTTGTAGTATAATACAAAAATAGTTAGCCATTTTATTTGTGGTTCGAAAAAATTTAAAACTTGGAATTATAGATAAAATATTAAGATTTTAAATTAAATAGTAATTTTTTTTAAAATATCATATTTTAATTTCCTCACAAAATATATCAAGACAAGAATTCATTTGCATAAAAATAATTGAAAAGGGAATGAAAATTTTTAAAAACCAAAACAACAATTTCTTGAAATTAAATTAATAAATTGTTATAAAATAGAAAGTGTTACTTTATCTTGAAAGATAGAAAATGTTATTTAATTTAGTGAAAATACATTTAAACTATTTATAGAAATATGTCAGCATAGCTAATTCAAAATAATGATTTTTTTTTAGGGTTTATGACTCAACTTGTTCTTATTATATAAGGTTTTTCAATGTATCCTCGTATCTGTCAGTCAATTTTATCTATCAATATAAGTTAATTCTTAATTTAGTATGATTTTTAGGCTAAACTACCATAATTAGCTACATAATTTGCGCATATTATTATTTATAAAATATCCTTTTAAGCTAAACAAATGAAGGGTTTTTTTATAAGAAAATATATTTAGGAATCACAAGTATATTTTTTTTATAAAAATAAATTCCACGACTCAAGTTATAGCATCGACTGGTTATATAAGTTGGTTTTATTGTAATCAGATAATAAAAAAAAGACTATAATAATATACGGATAAAGAGATTAGTAAAAAAAGAGTTCACAACAACTTGAGAAATAAATTTTTTTTCAAGAGCGGAAAAACAATGTAGTTCAATTTTCTACTAATTAAATATGAAAAGATGAAATTGAATAAAAAAACAAAACAATCAGCCTGCGTCAATTTGGGTTAGCATAATAAACATGTAATTTGGGCAATAAGGGTCAAGTCAGTCTGAGTTAACCCTCCAAACTTGTGTCTCGGGTTATAAGGTTGGAATAACTCGATAAAAAAATCAAAGAAAATCATAAAGCTATTTAAAAAAAATCATGTCAAACAATGAAATAAATAAATAAAGATGTCTAGCCCTATCAACTTTTCAAACTCATGCCCTAGATCATTAGATCAGAAGCAATATACATAGAAAAATCACGAAGTCTAATCTCCAACAACTCAAATGTTGAATGATGAAATCGAAAAAAAAAATTACATAAAAAGACCCAAAACAAAATATAGAAATTAAAATAATGAGAATAAAAAATAAATTAGAAAGAAACTACAAGTTTTTGATTGGAGGGAGAACTTGAAAAGGAAAATAAATTTAACAAAAGGACATGAAAAAATCAAAAGAATGAGGACCAAGTTGGAAAATATAATATACCATAAATTTGGATTGAAGGATGAAATTAAGAACAAATAAAAACTTTACAAAAAGGCCAAGAAAAAAAAATAGAAATCAAAAGAATAAGGACTAAATTGAAAAAAAAACAATATATAAAAAAAATTAAGATTGAATGATGAAATTAAAATAAATAAAACTTTTACTAAAAGGTGAAGAATAAAAATTAGAAATAAAAAGAATAAGGACTGAAGTTGAAATACCAACAACAAAGAGAATCAAACTGTGAATTTTAAGGGAGAAGAAAGAAAAGAAAATAAAAAAAAGCCCCATTGACAACAAACCACCCCATCACTATCGATATGCCACACCAATAGGAAAAGAGCGCAGCGACACTTCCAATGACATGGTGGAAGGGCATTTTTGGCTGACAAGAGGTGTCATACGCGCCACCTAAAGTGTGTGGGCACCTTGTATGTATTAGTGTATGCTCCATATACGATGAAAACTTTTTTCATTAAAATAACAACTAATTTATATAAAAAGACCAAATTTTCTTCCATGAAACTAGAATACAACAAAAAAAGTAGTGAAAAGACCGAAAGTCCCATAGATGCATGTTTTAATTTTTTTTATTTCAAGTGTAAAGTTGTCATTTTACTGTGTCTTAAAAAGTGAAAAAAATAGAAATATCCTTGTCTATTAATGTTAAAATTTTTAACTTTGAGGGTAACTAAGTTAGTTTACCGTACATAAAAAAATTATAAGAGACAAATATAGCCCCGATTAATCATTTAATGACTAATGAGCCATGCAAAAAAAATTAAAATACTACCAACACAAAGGCATTTGAATTTTTTTGGAAGACAAATAAATAATTACAATATTATAATGAATAACAAAATGTTTCTATATACATAGTGAATTTGCTTTCCCTTTTAATATTTTTATAGTCTTAAATAGTTAAGTGTCCCCATGTAGCAACGGGATTAGCTCTAATGATGAAAAACATTGAAATTTTTATCATGTAAAATTTTGAATTAAATATGCATTGTCATGGTATAATGTAGTTTTTTTTTTTGTACAGTAAGGAAAATAAAGAAAACTAGACTACTATATGGAAATAGGTCCTTAGTTAACCTGCTAATAAAAGACTGGCACATCTCAAACAATAAATCCCGAATCATTACTAGTTGCTAGTTTGGCCATGAAATCTGCACACACATTTGCTTCCATGGAAGTATGTCGGATCCTCACATCCCAATTCCAAGCAATCAACCTTTTGATATCCCCAATAATAAGTCCCAAGTGCTATCTTCCCATATATCCCTAACCTGCTTATAAATATCTCATTATATTGACAAAAAGAACATAAGAAACCAAAGGATCCCCTTCCAACCAGCAATCACACCAAGTATACGGACCTGTAAGAAGCTGATATGAAAGATGGAAAAGATCATGCATTCTTATATATTTATGTGTGAGAAGCATCACTCATAGATTTTTAGGGTTGTTTATAAGATGTCATATTAGCTTACCCAATAGAGCAATATTCCCAAGCCTAGTTTCTTTCACCCCCAATCCTCCATATCTTTTAGGACAAGTAATAGTACTTCATTTCACTAAATGCCACCCCTATTTACCTTTCTTGCTACCCCATATAAATCTTCTAAGTATTTTATCAATCATGAGGCAAGTGGTCTCAAGGAGCCAAAAATAGTTATGATGAATTAAACTTAAAGAATTAAAAGTGTATGTAATGTAGGGAAAAAGAGATGTTAGGATTTCAGAGACTAAGCTAGCAAGAACAAGATATTATATAAATGTGATGACATGTCATGTGACAACACCTTTATTAATTATTGTAAACCTATAAATGAAATTGAATTACATACAAGAGGGTCTACATGTGTTAATGATATTGAGCTTATACTAGATGAAGTGAATAAAATAAAAGATGAATTACATTGAGTTTGGATCAAAAATCATAATATAAAGGCTAGCATTGCAAATATAAAGTTGATGGTGGTAGCTAACTTAGTGTGTGCAATGTTGATGTTTATAACTATTATAATGTTCACATCGAACAAAGAAATTAATGCATGAAACAAATTCAAATAGCAATATTTCATGAACATCCTTATAATATAAAACATAATATTAATACATAAACAATGCAATATATTTCAAAAGATATATATATCATCTTAAATGTTTATAGACCGCATCATAAACACACATAATAGTTTGGCACTAATAAAAAAAATCTCTATATTTTTTACTCAATGCAACTTTTATATGTTGAATGTTAAAAGGATGTACATTAAACAATATGAAAATTAAAAAAAAGGATATATCTAATTAAAGATGAACAGGATGATGTACTAACACCTTTTCTAATAGCTCTACCAATTCAACCAATATTGGTTAATCCTTTGGATCCTTTAGTAGCACCAATAAACCCCTTTATAACATGTTTGATTCCTCTCATAGCACCACTAGATCCCTTAAATCCCTTTATAATACCCATAAATCCTTTCACACCTCTAGATACTCTACCAAGACTATTAACACTACCTTTTTGGTATTTCTTGAAATTATAGCCATATTATTTACATTTATTACACCTTAGTGTGACAACTGTTTTTCTAACATTACTAGGTCTTTCTTCTTTTTCTTCTTTTTTTTTAGTTCTTCCTTGGTCGACCCACACTTTTTTTAGGTTCAGTAAAATTACAATTATATTTTCATCTTTAAGATCCAATACAACCTTTAGTAATAGGTGAACAACCTCGGACTATGTTTTTATAATGTAATACATATGATATAAATCTTCAATTTCAATTTTTTTGTACTTCAAACAAGGTACCACATGCCTTTATTATATTCCAGTCATCTTTCATTCACCACAAAAATAGTTTTTGTTATCCAAATCAATGCAAAGCTTTATTTGACCATCATATACTTGATACTTAACATTATTAACTAAAATCATTCTTATGTTTTTCCCATTCTTAATAGACTTGTCCAATAACTTCCTTACATATGGTGTAGCTTTTGTTTCCTATCTTATAGACTATACAAATCTACCATGAAACCTATCCATTAGTTTCAATCTAATTTTTTTAGCAGCATCACAATTGAAATAGCCTTGTATTTCCTAACCTTAATATTGAAAGCTCTTGACAAGTTGTTAGTGATATTTTCTACCCTAATTGTATTGTCCAATAAATATTTAGCCTACGTCTCACCGGGTATTTTTTTTAATCAATTCTATGCTCCATTATATACAATCTCAATATCTTTCATATAACTGTTGTATTCCATATTTGTATAAGCTTTTGAGGCACCTAAATCCTTTTTTTTTATTGGTATAGATATGTTTGCAACAATATCTGTGGGTTGCCTTTGAGAAAATCTCCATCACAACTTCAAAGTTCAAACAGACTTTATTAACAATATATATATATATATATATATATATATATATATATATATATATATATATATAAAAAAAAAAAATGTGATATAAAAAAAAAAAATAAAATATTTGTTGTAAAAGAGGTATATACCTTTTCTCTATCATATATGATGCAGAAAGGTCTCTGACGTATCCTATGCATGATTCATCCATAAAAACAATCTCTATGTATCATTGCTTTCATATTCAACAACAACATAAACAAGAGAAAATAAATCATTATTGTCATCCAAACCAACTGTAAATAATAATACTCCTCTATAAGAACTCTTTAGATGGCAGTTATTAATCCTAATAAAAGGTCTACATCCATTAATGAATCTTTCATTCATCACCTTCAAACATACATACACCATTTGAAATTCCCTTAGTGAATATATTTCATAGTTATAGTTAAGTTTAAATCTTATAAACACATTAGACCCTGGGTTATATTATTTTAAAATTTGAATATATCTAGGAAGTCTCTTGTAAAACTTCTTTGGACTTCCTTCCACAAAGTCTTTAGCCTTAGTCCTAGCTCTTCATGGATGTATTAGGTATGACTTAATCCCAAACTTATCATCCAATATTGTATCAAATGCTTCACTGGATATGTTTGGGTCATTAATAATTGGAAGCAACTTCTTTGTTATCCAAGTAGAATTAATTGTTTATTTATTTCCAAGTCTAATACAACTATGTTGGTCTCACAAAGATTTAACCATGAAATTCTTGCTACCAGCAACTAAAGAAGCATATATCTGCCACACACAACAATCACCTATACTTGAAGCTCCAATCTTTTTCCTTTTGATTAATGTATCTTTTCATATGATATCCATGTTTCACTTTATATTCTCCAAGAACATCTCTAAAGTGAGTGATATTAGTGAAAACCTAACATTCAACAAACTTAATCAATCTATTAACACCCA
>Ga0325403_1007706_pt1 | contig 10291 bp, 9 predicted proteins | sample PopdelMetagenome_19_FD_205665 | JGI IMG/M metagenome (GOLD analysis project Ga0325403, IMG submission 205665) | Populus deltoides microbial communities from Bellville, Georgia, United States - Xylem-PdKOR-R4 | ecosystem: Host-associated > Plants > Phyllosphere > Stem > Wood/Secondary xylem...
AGGTACTAGAACTGTTGGTGTAATTAGTAAAATAGATCAAGCTGCTACGGACCAGAAAGCTCTCGCGGCTGTTCAGGCTCTCCTTCTAAATCAAGGGCCACCAAAAACCACTGATATCCCATGGATTGCTTTAATTGGTCAATCAGTTTCAATTGCTTCTGCGCAGTCTGGGTCTGAAAGCTCTCTGGAAACTGCATGGAAAGCAGAGAGTGAAAGTCTCAAAACGATACTGACTGGAGCCCCGCAGAGCAAGCTAGGCAGAATTGCTTTACTAGATGCTCTGGCACAGCAAATTCGTAAGCGCATGAAAGTTCGGCTTCCAAATGTTCTCTCTGGGTAATTGTTTTATACTTCGTTTGTGGCCTTTTTCTCTTTCTTTAAGAAATTTCAATTTTTTACCATACCTTTATTAGTTAATTTGCTCTATTGTCAGTGTGCCTTGTATTGCTCTCAATGTAATATTCTATTATATGTACTCGTCTTGTTGTCAGCATGCTGCCAAGAAATTTCTCGACATGGATTTTGTTGTTATTATTGCTGTTCTCCCTTGGTACATAATTTGTACTTCGGAGATAATTGGTGCACTTTTTTTATTCTTGATTATGATCATGACACTTGGACTGTAAACTGTAAAAAGACAAATGAAAGTGTTTTGTTAAGGTAACTTCATTATAGACAAGGATGGGACAAATTTAATCAATAGTCTTAACCTTCTTTCTTTGTCCAGTATATAAATTTATGCTTACTTTGTAGGTTTTTTTTTTGGCTATTTCCTTATACATTTGTCCTTTGTATCCATGCAGTTTGCAAGGGAAGTCACAAACAGTTCAGGATGAACTAATGAGGCTTGGGGAACAGATGGTTCAAAGTGCTGAGGGCACAAGAGCCATAGCTTTGGAGCTTTGTCGTGAATTTGAGGATAAATTTCTCCAACACATTATGACGGGTGAGGTGAGTGTTTTGATATGTTATGCTTTCCTGTGTTCTTTGTTCCATAGCATGTATCCTGTAGGATGATCCGTTATGTATTGATGTTATGCTCATAGAGAATGTAGTGCTCCACGGACCTTTGTCCTGTGTAGTTCTCTATGGATCTTTGTATTCTATGCTTATTATTCTTTTTTTCCACTCAATTTTTTTTTTCATGTCACTCAAATGGTGCAGTTTTTTGTTCTTTTGTTTCTTTTTTGTGTTGGATAAAATGGTAGATATTTTTAAAATTATCTCTGATGTTATCCTCAGTCTGTTTCTCCAAGTGAGACTTGCCATAGCTTGTAAAAATCTTACCATTAGCTATTTGCTTCTGTTCTATGAATAGTCAATCTAAAATCTGCTAAGTGATGCACTTGTTGATTTCTTATGGTTAAGAGACACTAATTGAGAAATGGTTTCTGTGAAGTTTCGTGATCCAAAATATTAGCTGTTACTTAAAATATTTTGCTGCAGGGTTCTGGTTGGAAAATTGTGGCAAGTTTTGAAGGGAATTTTCCAAATAGGATCAAGCAACTTCCTTTGGATAGACATTTTGATATCAATAATGTTAAGAGGGTAATTGTGCCACTTTTATTCACTTTCTTTTTTCAGTACATGCTGTATTGCTTTTAGGAATTGTTGTGTGCTATCGCAAAATCTTTTCTTCTATATGTGCTCTATCAGATTGTCTTAGAAGCAGATGGATATCAACCATATCTTATATCACCTGAAAAGGGTTTAAGATCCTTAATAAAAGGTGTGCTGGAGCTTGCAAAAGAACCATCACGTCTCTGTGTTGATGAGGTAAATTACATTTTGTTCTACCATTTTTTGTAATATGATACTTCATTCTTTGAAGTTCATACTTTTGAACGTTTCTACTCCTCTTCTCTCCATATTTGATGTTTATTGTGGTTGTGAACATCAAATGAATATCTGACTTCTGATCTATTCATGTTCCTTGATACTTTGTTTAATGGTGTACTGGGTTCTGATGCCATGAAGCAGTCATAAGATGTTATTTTTTGTGTTTTATAAAGGCTCTGTGTTTATCTTCTACTCGTTTCTCATTTTAACACATCAAAAAATGTTGTTTATGTTTTTTTTTGGAAAGTAACTTCTGAATTTCCATTCAGATGAAACTGATTTGAGGTAGACCTTGTTTATTCTGTTATAATTTTTTTTGAAGATCTATGATCAATAACTGGTCCTGTTGCATGCTATTCATGGAGTTCCTTCCTGACTAATAACAGGTACATCGTGTCCTGGTGGATATAGTTTCTGCTTCTGCAAATGCTACACCTGGTCTGGGAAGATACCCTCCTTTCAAGAGAGAGGTACATTGCTCTATAATTACATGTTCCATGATTGATGTTGCATGTTGTGAATCTGCATGGGTGCCTATCATGGTTAAAATCTTATTCTTTTTGTAAAGTTGATTTTTTTTGTGGTTACTGCTGTAAGGTTGTAGCCATTGCAAGTGCTGCGTTAGATGGGTTTAAGAATGAATCAAAAAAGATGGTTGTCGCATTGGTTGATATGGAGCGAGTATTTGTGCCGCCACAACATTTCATCCGTTTGGTGCAAAGGAGGTACTGAGAACATGTCTGGCTTGTATAGATTTGAGTAGCTATCAAGGTCTGCTTTTAATATGTTGGGTGTAGTGGCTCAATTACAAGGAAACCTGTGCAATTTTATTGTTATGTGATGGCATGCTTATCTATCTCTGTTTCAGTTACTTGAAAAAGTGCAAAAATAATAAAGCTGTTAAGTGTAGTGTTGCAGACCTCTACATTAACATGGTTGTCTGTATTTTGTGTTTGTGTGCCTGAGCATGCCAAATGTTTTAGTGCATATGCAAGGATCTTCTGTTGTATTGTATCCTACACATGTTAGTGCATATCTGAAACTTAACCTCCAGCTTAATTGTTATCCTTTCATTTTCATTTACTATAGGATGGAAAGACAGCGCCGAGAGGAGGAGCTTAAGAACCGGTCCTCAAAGAAAGGAAATGATGCTGAGCAGGCTATATTAAACAGGGTATAGTGTTCATTTTGATGTTTATTGGAATAGGAGTCGTAACTAAAATGTGTCATTTCTGTTATGTTTTGTTGATGCTCTACCCTTGCTTCTTTTGTTTTATACTTTGTCCTTAGGCGACTAGTCCTCAAACAGGTGGAAGTTTGAAATCAATGAGAGAGAAATCCAATCAGGCTGATAAGGAAGTGCAGGAGGCTTCTAGCTTAAAAACTGCTGGTCCTGAAGGAGAACTAACAGCAGGTTTCATGGGTTACTGTATTTCTTTAAAGAATTTTAGTCTTACCATGTGTCCTGCTGCCTTTTGAGTTTTATGACGATATTTTCTGAAATTTATTGCCCTTGTTGCCTTCAAGGATTGTAAATATCTTTTGGGCTATGGACATCTAAATTGCTTCAATTCTTTCATGTCATTATAGAATTTTAACAGCTACCATAGTTCTGAAGATATAAAGAAATGGGTGCCTAATTTAAGTATGGAACTAGTTTAGAATTTGATCTTGATGTTGACAAGCCTTTCATTACATATTTAGTATTTAGTTTCAAATATATTAAATTATGTTCTCAAAAACATGCTTGGAAATAATTTCTTTTTTTGATAATTGAGAATTTTTGCATTTGCTAACACTGCAATCTCAACTATTTATTGATAGGAAAGTTTGAAGTTTAGTGAACTGTTTGCATGTTATTTGCAGGATTTTTATCAAAGAAAAGTGCAAAGACTAATGGATGGAGCAAGCGATGGTTTGTTTTGAACGAGAAGACTGGGAAGGTTTGTAAAATGTTATCAGATAAATATTATGGCACATTCTTCTTCCATGTTACTAAATTAGTATATTGTGCCCTCTTTTTTTTTTTTTTTTAATTCTGTTTAATGGTTAAAATGAAGACTGGTATTTATGTCCTGTACTTGTGCTGGTTGGGAAAACTTAATTTTGAACATTCATTAGATAGTGTCACCTTGGTTTTTCTTGCTGCAAATACTTGTTAGAGGATGGTATTAAAGCATGTTTATTGTGCGCATCTCTGTGGTCTGATGGTTTGGAAGTGACTTGTATTCTCATCCTGTTGTTTCTATGTATCCATTTTAGAAAAATAAGATTTGAGAGTATGCAGTGCGGAAGCAATTAATTGAATTGCTATAATTGTTAGTATTTAATCGTACATGACTCTTATATAGATGATGGGTAGGACAAAACTCACCTATATCTTATTTTTTAACAGCTTGGTTACACAAAAACACAAGAGGAGAGACATTTTCGTGGTGTCATCACTTTGGAGGTATGTTCAATAATCACTCTTTTAATTTGGGATCACTACTGATTGCATGGTTCTGGATTTCCTGGCTTCTTTTTCTGCATTTTTCTTTTTTAATTTCTACTACCTTGGGACTGCTATTGATAACACGTAGAGTGCTATGAAGGATAGCTTTTCTGGTATTTGTGCAGTCAGTTCGCCGGGGGGAGGTGTTCAGCAGTGTAAATTACTGATGAAGCATTGGTCTATTGTGTGGGAGGTTTCTAGCAACAAAGATTATTTAGGAATTGGACATATAAGAGTAGTGCATGAAGTGAGAAATCATATGTTAGTAGTTGTGCTTTTATTCATCTGTCTATTTCCTACCTGAAGTCCACCCATATATCAAATGTAAGGTATGAAAGAATATAAAATTGATGTTATGATCCCAATGTGAATTCAGGTGTGCGTTGTTGAGATGGAGAAGACTGCATCTTAAGATCATTTTCCTTTAGTGAAAAAAAAAGAAGATTTATATTGTCTCCAGAAATAGCATTGGTCTATCCCCAGAGCTTATGCTCCCATAAATTGAAAAGAGAACGCAGTACTTCTTCAGGCACAGTAGTATTGTGGTTGTGTTGAATTGGTGGTATAGCCATTTTGAAGACCTGCTTCTTGCTTTTTTTGGGCCTAGAATATAATTTATGCTTTGGAAGGTAGGAGGCCAGTACGCGGTGAAATTGTAGTTTGAAGAATGCTATACTCGAATCGTTTTACAAAGTATTGATAGACCTGGTACCAAACCTGCTCTATCAAAATCTTGGTGGAGGGATGGACCAAGTCTGATGTGCACCCATTTTGTTGGCCTGTTCTTTCTTCTGGTATCTGTGTCATCTCGTTTGCCTTTTAAGCAAGTAAAGGTTATGCCATTACCTGTTTTTATTTATTAGTTAAGAAAGCGATGTGTGTCCTCCCAAACAGGTTATGTTTCTACATGCACTACTTGATAAATGCTGTCAGACAATACATGCATTTTGCAGGGTAAAGACTGGATAAATTATGATCATTTAAATGGCTGTGCATGCAAATGATTTGTTCCATCTGATCTATTTATTTTGCAGGAATGCAACATTGAAGAGGTTCCAGATGAGGAAGAACGTCCTTCAAAGAGTTCAAAGGATAAGAAAGTCAATGGACCAGATACTAAAGCTCCCAGTCTTGTATTTAAGGTGACCAGCAAGGTTCCATACAAAACCGTTTTGAAAGGTATGCATCTTATATATACTTATCTGGTGGATTTTCTTACTTTGTATTTCTTTTTGAAGTTACCATTACACTTTTAACCATATTTTATCTTGCAGCTCACAGTGCTGTTATTTTGAAGGCTGAGAGCATGGCTGACAAAGTTGAGTGGATAAACAAGATATTAAAAATTGCTCAACCTTCTAAAGGAGGGAAAATGAGGGGTGTATCTCCTGAAGGTGGTCCTGCAATGCGGCATAGTCTTTCTGATGGCTCTTTGGTATGATTACAGGCTGTCCATTTTGCTCTACCATTTTTTAGGGAATTAGTGGTGGTGTGATGTGGCATTCAAAGCAGTTACTAACTTTTTAGACTTCATTATTTTGCGTATTTAACAGAGTCTCCCTTGGATTAACTCTCTTGCTACCTCCAATGTTTTCTTTGCAATGTTAGGGGTTGTTTTAGTTATTTATTGTGTATCTGGAAATCTTCTCACTGAAATTTAAGCTAGCAGTTTTGGTCCCATATGCATGTGCATAAAGGTTAAACGTACAAAACTTGGACATTGCTGAGTTAGACTTCAAAATTCCTAAAAAAACATCCTTTTGTGTGCAGGATACGATGGCTCGAAGACCTGCCGATCCGGAAGAAGAACTTCGATGGATGTCCCAAGAAGTGCGCGGATATGTAGAGGCAGTTTTGAATAGCTTAGCTGCTAATGTTCCCAAAGTAAGCTGGTCATCATTCTATTATATTTTTTCCTTTTGTGAGAGGCTTTTAATAACATTTGTAATTGACCAATCAGGCAGTTGTTCTTTGCCAAGTTGAGAAAGCAAAGGAAGATATGCTAAATCAGTTGTATAGCTCTATCAGGTTGGGTGCATTATCCTTGTCTGCATTTGGTGCCTTTTGCTCATTGCTTTACTAGGATGCTCATGCAACATGGCTATTTGTTAGATCACTACATGTGATTATTTTAGTATCTTGTCATGGTTCACATGGATGCCTGTTCTGCAGGAATCTGCCTATGGTTGAAACATAAATTTCTGAAACTATTTTAAGGGAACTTTAACATCAATTTTATATTTGACTATGGTCAGCGCTCAAAGCACAGCAAGGATTGAAGAGCTTCTTCAAGAGGACCAGAATGTAAAGCGCAGGAGGGAGCGGTACCAGAAACAGTCCTCTCTCCTTTCAAAGCTAACACGCCAACTCAGCATCCACGACAACCGAGCTGCTGCTGCTTCTAGCTGGTCTAGTGGTGATGGAGCAGGTTTGTAGTCGAAAATTGTTGTTCAGATAGAAAGGGTTATAGGCACATGGACATTGAAATGTTGAACTTACTGGTCAAATTATTCAAACCATTTAATGCTGTCTGCCAACAAATTTTCCCAATTCTTTGTGAGAAAGATGTGGGTTGTGCTATTCAAAAGCTCCAAAGTCTTTCCACACAACAATTATAATAGAAGGGGTGAAAGTTACCTCTAACCTTGACTGTATTATTTGGAGGAAGAAAATAACTAGAAGAAATGCGATGAGAGTGGTTGTCATTTGATGGGTTCGAGACTTTGGATACCCTGAGGAGATTAGATTAGCATATTAGTTGTTTTTCTCTTCATGAACGAGTAGATGAAGCTGCAGTTGTCTTTATATGTTGCAATGTGTTTTCTCTACCTGGAGGGCACCTGACCTGTCAATCTAGCATAAATTTTGATTGCTTATCAATCACTTTTATTCAAAGTACATATTTTTAGGAGATCAGTGTTTTTTTAGCCATACATATGGATCATTGTCAAGGTTTTTTGCTGTTAAAATACAGGGTCCTGATGATGATGCCTGGAGCCTTAAACCCCTTAGCTACCTTGCCTAGTTAAACACTTTGCTGCCCTGATAGCTGCTTGTTTTAGTACCTTTTCATGTCTCCTTTTAGGGACTCACTGTAGCACTCTTACTTGTCCATCCTCATTCACTTTCCTGACCCATGCATGGATGGAGGCATAGTTTTAAATAATAGTCATTATATAATGTAATGGGAGTTATTTAATGGATTCAGAGCACCCATTACCATTATTCATTGTTATAGTATTGTTATTGGCGATTCCAAACGGGTCAATAACGGCCCACTAACGTTACACTTACAAAATTGATCTTTTGATAGTTTTTGTATTTCAAGTTAATGTTTTTTTTTGACTTTTTGATAGTTATAATATATTGTTATATGTTTTTACCTTCTAAAAGTGTTAATATTGACTATTTTTAGCAGACCTATGAGAACATGTATTACAGAAGTTTGCTAAGACTAATGAATTCACAATGATAGCTGTGACTGTTTTTTAACATCCATGAAGTCTGCGATCTGCAACTGTGACAATTGCAATTTAAAACTATGGAAGAAGGGAACATGCATGACGACTTGGAAATTGACACACACACGCATAATGGGTATCAATTTGTCATTGTTATTAATGTCCTTGAAATTCTTGGATTACCCTAATTGCAGAGAGCACCACCCCAAGCCCAAGGACAAATGGTTTGGCTGGCGATGACTGGAGATCTGCATTTGATGCAGCTGCCAACGGTCCTTTAGACATTGGAAGCTCATCAAGACCTGCATCAAATGGTCACAGTCGATATTACGGCAATGGTGATGTGAGCACCGGTTCCAACTCCAGCAGCCGTCGCACTCCTAGTCGCACTCCTAATCGGTTTCCACCCGCTCCTCCACAGTCTGGTTCTTCAGGTTACAGATATTAAATGGGGTCAGACTGATCCCAATTCACAATTCATACGTCCACTGCATTATTGGAGGGTGAGATTCTGGAAAACCCACTTCAAATTCTATACTCTAGAATCATTAGAAGAGGAGCATGTTTGTGTACATAAGACTACAGTTCCTCAAAACTGGGTTTCTTACGGCTTGCCCCAGAATCCTTGAAATCCTTCTATTATATTTTTTGCCCCCTAGTAGTAGAGTTATAATTCTTTTTTTTTTTCCCTAAATTACCCCCACATTTTTGCATGCTATAGGTGCAATTTTGCATGTATGGATTCTGATATATAAATACCTCTGTGCCTGAAAACTCTCAGTATAACATTTGTGATATTTCCATCAAGGGGAGCTTTATATTATGATTTCCAGTTGTGATTTGTGACTGCTGACTACTGCCTCTTCGCTTGGTTGTCGAATGCTGCATGTAATTCAAAATCAATCACGGGAAAGTTATACCAAAAATAACCTCCCTAGAACTTTTGATTTTGTAGCTTAGCTCGATAAAGTAGTCATGCTGTCCTATCTATTTAAAATTTGAGAATAGATTAAAAATATTAAGTCCTCGATGTTTTTAATTATTAATTTTACCCAATAAAACTTGTACTGAGTGAAATTTCAGAGAAAACCAGTTAATTAACGTTTAGATTATTTTTTTGCCTCTATTTTAATGAAAATAAAATGTGTTACCTCCATAGGAAAAAAATATTAAAACATTTTTTTAACAAATAAATGTAAAATAAGTAGTTTTAAAAAATATTTCAATTTGAAAAATAGATAACAAAAATAAAACCTGAGGAGACGGAAGGCGCGCGAGGCGTGATTTTAATATGACCGCCCTAGCCGTTAATATGTAGTAGATATTTTTCGAAATCGAAATTTGGAGCGTTCTTTCTACGACTTCTCTGTGTTCCTAACAAATTCCATCAAAATCCAGAAACCCTAACGACCACTTTCATCACATTCATTCCCTTCCTCTCGATTTCGGAACCCTAATTCTGATCACAGCCGTGAAAATGACTGATGTTATGCTTGGTTTCGCCGAGGAACAGTTCCTCGGCAAAAGGTTCGGAGCGGCTTACGACACTGCCATGGTCGCTAAAACCCTCGACCCATTTTTTGGCAATGGCTGTATTGAAAGCATCTTGCAGTTTATCGAGTCTACTCGTCCTCGCTTTGCAAGAACAGTCTCACTGGCGATACTGATTGGCACTGCGTTCTTGGGATCAAAGATCGCAGGGCATCACGCAAAGAGATCATTCTTAGTTTTTGCGAAAACTTGAAACTAGTACATCCTGATTACAATCCCTCCTCGGCTGCGCGAGGAGCCTACGAGCTTATTTCCAACGCGTTAATGGCACTTCTTGGAGATTCGCGTAATGTAGTGGAAATATTGCTGGATTCTGCGGAGTCTGAGTTCTTGCAAAATAAGTTCAAAGAGGCCTATGATGCGGCCAAGATTGCTTTGTTAGTGGACCCATCTTTTGGGAATGGCTGTGTTCATAGATGCGTCGCTGCGTACCGAGTACACGCTGCTACGCTACTGAAAAATAGATACGGGGAGATAAATTGGTATAATGTGCTTGGGGTTGATTATTATTGGGAACCCGAGGAGACGATATTGAGTAGATTTTGTCGAATGGGGAAATTGATCTGTTCTGATGATGATAACGATTATTCGGTTGCAGCCAAACTAGCCTATCAGATCATATCTAGGGCTGTTGAGGTTCTTGTAGATTCAGAAAGTAGGGCGGGGTTTCATCGGAGATGGGGTTTGAAACCACTGCCTTGTGCGAAAATGGAGATGAGATGAAAATGCCTGTTGAGCGAATTGTGCAGAATTTATCAGTATGTAAAGACTAATTCTTATTCTTCTTCTATAATTATGTTTATTCTTATACAACACTTCATTTAAGGAATATAAAATTGTTTCCCATAGTAAGCATTCTGCAAGAAAAATGGCACCTTTCATGGATAAAGATGTGAGAATTGTTTTATTTCTAACTGAAAATAGCCATGGAAGGTAATGGCTCTTC